>Ga0183097_10196_pt1 | contig 187558 bp, 123 predicted proteins | sample BioMet8_FD_128883 | JGI IMG/M metagenome (GOLD analysis project Ga0183097, IMG submission 128883) | Microbial communities from bioreactor (seeded with sewage sludge) at Lawrence Berkeley National Lab, California, USA - Biofuel... | ecosystem: Engineered > Bioreactor > Anaerobic > Unclassified ... | reverse complement strand
GCGAGAGCCTCCTGTTTCAAGCTTGTAAACGGGCGTTAATGCAGATATTTTTTAAGTGTCTTTCACAACGGAGCAGCAGAGATGAAAAAACGGATGTGGTTCGGGTTAGCGGTAACGGTGGTACTTTTGCTTACCGGCGGAATTGTGGCTGGAATCCATTTCTACCGCCAGACGCACGATCCGGAAAGACTCATGCGTCGGGCGGAAGCCCAAATCATTAAACAAAATTCTATTGAAGCAGTAAAAATTTGTAAAGAGGTAGAAACCCTGTTTAAAGTACATCGTCGGTTTTATCCTGAATTACCATCATTCTATATGCGGTTGGGACGTCTCTATTTTCTTACGGGGGAATATCAACTTTCCGAAAAATATTATCGGCAGGCTGGGGAAATGTGGCAAATTTTTAACTCTCCGCACCTAATTGAATGTTATTCGAATTTAGCGACGGTTTATATGGAAGAAAATAATTTTGTTGCCGCGCGAGAAATGTATTTAAAAGCGTTGACTCAAATCAAAACCCAAAATGGAGAACGGTTGATTAGTCGTCTCAATTATGGCAAGATGTATTTTTATTTGGCGGATACCTGTTTTGCGCTCCGGGAATATGAAAATGCGGAGACGTATTATCGACAGGCGCTTCAGTTGTTTGATGTGAACGGATTAGAAGATTGGCAGAAAAAATGTTATTGCCGGATGACGACCTTGCATTATTTATATAAAGCCAGCAATTCACGGAACCATAATTTTACTAAATGGCAAGAAATGATTGTGCCGGATTTGCTGATTCGGTTTTACTAAATGGGTATAATGTTAATTACTTTTTCGGCCAAATAAAATTATCCATTCCTCTATTATTACTATCTTTTGAGAAATTAGTACCATCCATCATGGTCTGATTGCTACGATCAATTGCGTTGCACAACTTGGTAATTTCCTCCCATCTTTCGTCAAGTTGTCTGCAATAATTGGCGATTAGGGTTGTCGCTTTATCGGCCGCCAGAAACGCCTCCAGATTGAATGCGAAGTACTCCCGGATGACAGGCGGCGCCAAGCTCACCAGTTCATTGCAGATGTTGATAACCACATTCATATCCTGTTTGGCCTCCTGCATTTCCTGCCAGGAACTTTTTACCTGCTTGGCCCGGTCCAGCGTTCCGGACAATTTGTTGATCAGCCAGTCTCTGACCGCAAACACGTAATCAACGGTTTGAGTTACCAGATGACAGTATTTGACGGTCGGTTTGATCAGCGGTTCAAAACGGTGAAAAGCGGCCAGAAACTGTTTGGCGACGCTGCGGTTCGCCAGGTAATTCTGCAATTCGGTTTCCGATACCGGATGCCCTTGCAGACGTTTATAGAGGGATTCATAAAGGAATGTTTTCTTATGAAGAAAAAGATATGGCTGTGGTCGTTATCCGTTATTGTGATCATCATCGGAGGTAGTACATTCGGATACTATTTTTTCTCGTACCACCAGGCCAAGTTATTGATGACTGCGGCAGATAAATTTTATCAGAATAAAAACTATGCGCAGGCGCTAGACATTTACCAGCAAATGACTCCGGGACAGTGCCACCGATTATTACCCTTGGAACAAGCCCATCTCTACATCAATGCCGGGAACTGTTTTTATGAAACCGGCAAATACAGCGACGCTATTCCTTTTTTTGCTAAAGCCGCCGAATTCGTGGAAAAACATCGGTTATTGCAACAGATTGAAGCGCCGGCGCAGCTTTATAACCGCTAGGGCGAAGGATATGAGGCTCAAAAGAATTACTTGCAAGCCGAGTCGATATATCGACAAGGGATAGCCCAAATTACTAAGAGTTATAGTCTGCGATATCAGGGAATTACATTATTGCAAGCACGGCTGGGAGAACTTTACTTAAATCTTTATGACTATAAACAAAGTTTGATCTACTGGGAAAGAGTACTGAAAGACAAAAATTACATCACGGAACAAAATGATTCTGCCAAGGCACTTATATACCACTGTGTTGCTGTTGCATATTGTCATAATGAACAGTTGGAATCGTCCATAAAAATGTGGCAGCAAAGTTCTTATTATGTAAAAAAATGTTATGGCGAAAAATCACCAAGAATGGCGCTTGAGTATTCCGGTATGGCTTTGGTTTACTATAAACAGCAAAATTTTTTGCATGCAGTTGAACTGCTCAATGAAGCTTATTCTATTCTCGAAAAAGAATGCGGGAAGGACTATCGCGCAACTCGGCGAATCGCCAAGTTGCGTGAGGACTGGAGGAAAAAATTAAATAACCAATAATCATCTTCCGGGAACTCCAGCGTAAAATGTTCCATTTCTTGCCACGAGGCTCTCCCAAATATTACGCTTCGTTGCAGCAAAGCACAAGATTAATTTTATCAGACCACGTTTATATTTCAACCGCTGTTCCATCATGAAGGGAGGGGAAAGTCAAGTCATGGGGTTCTACTGGAAACCGCCCCGCGTCTTCCTCCTACCCAAGCGAGAGCCTCCTGTTTCAAGCTTGTAAACGGGCGTTAATGCAGATATTTTTTAAGTGTCTTTCACAACGGAGCAGCAGAGATGAAAAAACGGATGTGGTTCGGGTTAGCGGTAACGGTGGTACTTTCGCTTACCTGCGGAATTGTGGCCGGGATTTAGTTCTAACGACGACTTCGGCAATCCGAAAAAAACGTTTCAGACAACCCAATCATGGAATCAAATAAGTTCCGGAATGGCCGCTGTCTCCAAAATCCATTTTAAGCGGCTGCCTTAAACATAGGAAATATTACCAGATGTGATATGGTATTTATGTTTATAAAAACAACAAGGGTATAATGATGAGAGCATCGAAAACACGCCCCTGGGTATCGACCATCAAACATATTCCAAGCATATATTTAAAGAAAACATGGATTGGAGCAATCATTTTTTTATTTCTTGGGGGAATAACACTTTTTGTGTTGGATAAAAATTCCCCTAAAACCTGGGAAATGATTGTTCCATGTAAATATGACGATGCGAAGCCATTTTATAATGGTGTTGCCATGGTCTGTCTTAATGGAAAGTATGGAGGAATCGATGAAACGGGAAAAGTCGTTATTCCGTTTTTATTTCAGGATTCGGCAAGATTTTATGATGGCTTAGTCAAAGTTAAGCAGAACGACAAGTGGGGATTCATTGACATTACCGGAAAAACGATTATTCCATGTCAATACAAAGGTCTCAGTGATTGTTTTGTTGATGGTCTCTGTCTCGTCAAAGAGGACGATAAAACGGGATATATTGATCGTTCCGGCAAGTTCGTTATTCAACTGGCCGCAATTAATCGACATGCGTTTGATGAAAATGGTCTGGCGTCGTTCGAGGGAAACGGTAAAACTGGGTATATTGATAAAACTGGAAAGATTGTCATTCCGGCGAAATGGAGTAAATACTTTTTCTTTTCTGAGGGGATGGCCGCAGTTGAGCGTGAAGATTGTAAAGACTCTAAGTGTCAAGTCGGTTTTATTGATCCCGCCGGAAAGCTGGTTATTCCTTGCCGGTATGATGATTCTTTGTATTATAAAAACGGGTTATGTTCCGTATGTGAAAATAGAAAATGGGGTGTGATTGATAAGCAAGGCCGGACTGTAATCCCTTTTCACTATGATTTTATCGGTACGTTCGTTGATGGGTTAGCCAGAGTAATGCAGAATGGAAAATATGGTTATATGGACAAATCAGGTAAAATTATCGTTGATTTTCAATATGACTATGCTTGCGATTTTGATAATGATTTTGCCTCGGTATCTATCAATAAACAATGGGGATTCATTGATCGTTCCGGCAAGCTTGTTATTCCGTGTAAAATTGAAAGAGAAAGTTTCTTTGCAGATGGAATTGCTTTTTTTACCAAGAATCAGCAGAAATATGGATTTATCGATGAGACTGGCAATGTTTTGGTTCCTGCTATTTTTGATAATATCAATACCCCCAGCAATGGAACGGTTGCCGTAGCGAAGAATGGTAAATGGGGATATATCAGAGTACACAAAAAAAGCGGGCATAGATGATCTTGTCCGGAAGATGAATTACCTCAGCATGGCATAGCTGGTGCGAAATCCGGCGAAGCCCAATATTTGCTAATTCAGAGAAAGATTTCTGAATGGAAAAAGCAACGATAATCAAAACTCTTTTTTAGTTCTATTGCTATCAGAAGTAATGTCCGCTTGAAATCGTTCATTCATTGCCTTTCTGCGCAAGTTTATCGCAGAATTAGGATTATCCATTGCCTTTTCGAACAGCGCCACGATTTCCTCCGCGGCGTGATCGATTTTTTCGGCATACTTGTCGATCAGGCCCATGGCTTGGTCAACGGCATTGAAAACGTCCAGATTAAACTGAATATACTCTTTTATGCCGATCGGCGCCCAAGTCAGGACTCCGCTGCATAAATTAATCAGCGCCCCCATTTGTTTTTTGGCCGCAATCAATTCCTTCCTGGATTCCGCGTTCTCGGACAACGGGTCCAGATATTCCGAAGGCGATGTTTGCGGTGTCTTGGTTTTTAATTTGCTCTGCACTAGCCGATAAACGCTCCAGATTCTATTGACCGCATTGCATTGCTTCCACACTTTTTTCATCAGATTGACGCAATCGTCGAACTTATCGTAAAACTTCAGGAACATATCTTTCTTTTCGAAAATCTTCTGAATTTCTCCAGGTGACAATGCTCCTCTGATTTGACAGTATTTAATTTGAACGAATTTCTCCGCAAATACCTTTTGCGCTTCCTCCATCGTTTTGGTTTTTACGATGTAAGCTACCTCATCCAGAACTTTTTTTGTCAGGTTTTCCCATTCGCAAACTTCCCCGAACTTTTCCATTTTATCAAAGATGTTGCCACCTTTTTCAAGTATACCTTCCTCGAACATAGCATTGATATAATTAAGAATTTCGGACGTTTTGGCTTGGTATTTGCTTCGGTCTGCCTCCTTCATATTTTCATAATAGTCATGATTTTGCGAACCGAGAATCTTCTTGGTTCGATATTTCAGCCCGGTATTTTTTACCCCCGTCCACTGGTCGTCATATTCCATAGGATCCGCCATGATCAGTCATCTCCGTTGAATCTCCGGCATCGGCGGTCACATGACCGCCGATGCCGGAAGCAGTTATAATTGTACCTTGAACGAAATAAAACCGAAGGTTTTAATGCGACCGTTGTCAGCGCGATTCGTACTGATATCGGCGCTGATTACGCTGATCCGCCGGGCGGTAATGGTGCTGCCATCGGCTACGGTTATGTTTATTCCATAGACCGGGAACTTCGCGGCCAACGCGGAAGTTCTTTCCATCACGGTATCCCGGTTGACGCTACGGCACTCGAATTGTGCCAGTACGGCAGGAATCGCTTCGTCCGAACTCATATCCAGATGGTTGAGTCTGACGGCGCAGCCGTCCTTGCCGGGCAGGACCGCGCCGCGGAAAATGTCCTGATCAACCGTCAGGCCCAGCAACCCGGCGAAATATTGGGTCAGCGCCCGCTCGATGTTGACAATATTAGCGCCGGACGAGGCAGCGGTTTTGACCGGTGCGGCAGCCGCCGGCGGCGTTTCGCTGTTGGTTGCCAGATAAAAAGTCCGAAGATTTTCCCGGCTGTTTCTGACATTTTCCCGATAGGCCCGGCAGGCGGCGAGATTATCTTCGAAAGAGGCTTTCTTTTTCGAACCGTTGGCAGAAGTAGTACTCATCGTTTCAATCCTTATTTCAGGTTGCGGGTTGAGTTTCAAAGATCGACTTTGGCGACCAGGACGCCGCTGCTGTCGGCCAATGCCGAAAATTTAAGCGTGACGGTATGCGCGGCGGTACTCAGAAGGTGGTAGTCGGAATCCCGCTCCAAAAGCGCGTTCGGGAACCGGTATCCGACGTTGTCGGTGCTGCTGACCGGAGTGAGCAGCAGTTCGCCGCCCAGCGACATCAAATCGGCGCCCAGCGTCAGCGAGGTGATCCGGCCGTCGTCCAGCAGGAGCGCGAGATTGGTATCGACCTCCAGCATGGTCATGGTAATGGTGATTTTCTGCCCGGTTACCACGCGTTTGACCGGCTGGCCGTAAGACTGATCGCAGGAAATGTCCACGGTCCGGCCTTCGATGGCAATGAGAATGCCGTCGCGAGTGGCGCCGAGCAGTTTGCCCTGATAGGCAACGGCGCAGGGCCCGATTTTAAAATTGCTGCTGTCGAAAGTAGACATCAAGAAATCCTTTCGTTTTTTTACGGAGCCGCAGAATTACGACTCTGTCCAAAAGGAAAACTTGTCAACATTTGAGGAGGAAACGCATACTTGATGGCAGCGGGAAAGACCCGGGATGCTTTTGAAACAGCACCCCATTCCTTCCCCCCACCCCAATTTTGACCACGCAAAACTTTTATTCTATTTATCTCTTTGTCTTGCAAAGAGATAAATATATTAAAAAGTTTGAAAGTCAGGAAAAGGGGTCCGGGGAGAAACCTTGAAAAATTTCCAAATTTTTCGGGGTTTCTCCCCGGCGATCAAGGGTGCCCCGAGCGGTCGCGCTGGCCGTAGTATGCGCCGGGACCGTGCTTGCGCAGAAAATGCTTGTCCAGCAGATGCGGATCGAATTTCACGTTCGGATTGAGCGTCAGCGTGGCCAGCGCCATTTTCGCCGTTTCTTCCAGAATCTGCGCGATTTCAACGGACGCCGCCGCGGTTTTTCCCCAGGTGAACGGACCATGGCCGGACACCAGCACCGCCGGAATATCCAGCACCCGGTCCGAAGCATGATGCCACAATTCGGCAATTACCCGACCGGTGTTTTTTTCATAGTCGGCGCTGATTTCTTCCGGCCGCAGCGGACGCGTCACCGGAACCGCGCCGTAAAAAGCGTCGGCATGAGTCGTGCCCAGGGCGGGCAGCGGCGTCAGCGCCTGGGCAAACGCCGTGGCGTAGGTACTGTGCGTATGGCAGATCCCGCCGATCAACGGAAATTCACGATAGAGCTGAAGATGAGTGGGCGTATCCGACGACGGGTTCAGTTTGCCACCGACGGTTTTGCCGTCCTCGAGCCGGACCACCACCATCCGGTCCGGCGTCATGGAATCGTAATCGATCCCGCTCGGCTTGATGACCATCACCCCGGCGTCCCGGTCGACGCCGCTGACATTGCCCCAGGTCAGAATCACCAGTCCGCGTTTGACCAGTTCCAGATTCGCCGCGCAAACCGCTTCCTTCAGTTTTTGCAGATCAGCCATTGCCGCTCACCTCGGTGCGAATTGCCATCAGTTCTTTCATGACGCCGGCGTGGTCGAACGAAGTCCCGGCAATGCCGAAACTGTCGTGGAGCTCGCTGTAGAGTTTGAACAGCCGTTCGTAGACCGCCACATGCGCGGGAATCGGATGGTAGACCATCCCGTTGGCCCGACAGATGGCGCGCTGGGCCTGGCCGACATCGGCATAGCCGCCGGCCGTTGGACCCGCTACCACCGCGGCAAACACCGCGCCGCCCACCGCACAGGCCTGATCGGAATCGGACACCGCAATGTCGCGATTCATTACGTCGGCATAGATCTGCATCAGCAACGGACTTTTTTGCGCAATCCCGCCGGAACAGACGATCTGCCGGATCGGAATCTTGTTTTCTTCGATGCGGTCGACGATTTTCCGGGCGCCGAACGCCGTCGCTTCGACCAGCGCCCGATAGATTTCCGCCCGGCTCGACAGCAGCGTCAGCCCCAGAATCAGTCCCGACAATTTCTGATCGACCAGCACGCAGCGGTTGCCGTTGTGCCAGTCGAGCGCGAGCAATCCGGACTGACCGGGCAGCAGCGTTTCGGCTTCCTTGGTCAGTTCGCCGAGAACTTTGCCGTCGCCCAGACAGACTTTCCGGGCAAACCAGTTGAAGATGTCGCCCACCGCCGACTGTCCGGCCTCGATGCCGTACCAGCCGGGCAGGACCGAGCCGTTGACAATGCCGCAGACGCCCTGAATTTCCGGCGGCGCGCTGGTCGCGGGCGAAACCATGATGTCGCACGAGGACGTGCCGATAATTTTCACCAGCGTGGCTTCGCCGATGCCCACTCCCACCGCGCCGAAATGGCAGTCGAACGCGCCCACCGCCACCGGAAGGCCTTCCGACAGACCGAGTTTCCGGGCCCATTCCGCGGCCAGATGACCGGCCGTGGTGTCGGCGGCGTAAGCGGTCGTATAGAGGCGGCCATGCAACGCGGCCAGATCGGGATGCAGTTGCGCCAGGAAATCGGCATCGGGCAGACCGCCCCATTCGGCGCTGTACATGGCCTTATGACCGGCGGCGCAGACGCTGCGCTTGACTTGACCGGCCGCGTGAATGCCGCAGAGCACTGCGGGAATAAAATCGCAGAATTCCAGCCAGGTATCGGCGGCGGCAAACACTTTCGGCGCCACCGTCCGGCAATGGAGAATCTTGGCCCAGAACCATTCCGACGAATACGCTCCGCCGCACCGGGTAAGATACTGCGGCCTGATTTTCGCCGCCAGCCGGGTGATTTGCGCAGCTTCCTCATGCGCGGTATGATCTTTCCACATCCAGGCGAACGCGTTAAGGTCATGCCGAAATTCCGGCAGCGTGTTGACCGGCCGCAGATCGGCGGTCATCGGCAGGGGCGTGGAACCGGTGGTGTCGACGCCGATGCCGATCACGCGGTCGGGGGAAAACGAAGGATCGTTCTTCGCCGCCGTCTGCAAGACATCCCGAACGCAATGTTCCAGACTGAACAGATAGTCGGCGGGGTCCTGCCGGGCCAACAGCGGTTGAGCGGGGTCGGTATAGACCCCCTGCTCCGCGCCGGGATACCCGCTGACCGCCGTTGCCAGTTCGCGTCCGGTGGCCGGATCGATCACCACCGCCCGGCCGGAATTACTGCCGAAGTCGATCCCGATCACATATTTGCTCATCGTCATCGCTCCAGATTAAGTAAAAGGATTTTCATCGGGATAGAGAATGCTTTCCGGCAGCGGCCAGGAAGGATTGATCCCCGCCGCCAGCTGGACCGCGTCGTAAAGGATGCCGCCGCACCGGTTGAACGCCACCGCCGCGTGATGCGGGAAGCCCTGCCCGATCAGTACGTGGCGGTAGAACCGGGCAAGCTGATGGACGCCGAAAATCCCGATGCTGCCGAACGAACAGGGATCGAGGTCGAGCACGTCGCCTTCCGCCACATACGAACGCAGTTGGCCGTCGGCCGTGCTCTGGAGCCGGAACAAAGTAACGTCGCCGGGACGCAACCGGCCTTCGATCGTGCCGCGGGAAATATTCGGCTCGGAATCGGGTTCCAACTGCCGGTGCATGATCAGTTGATACTTCATCGCCGGATGGACGAGGTGGCAGGAGGGCGTATTGCCGCAGTGGAATGCCATGAACAACTCGTCGCGACGATAACCGGCGGGATTGCCTTTGGCCTTGATCAGATCGTCCGGGACGGTGTTGTTGATGTCGAGAATCGTCACCGGGGCGGCACTGGCGAGCTGCGCCACATATTCGGACAGCGCCCCGTAGATGTCGACTTCGCACGCCACCGGAATGCCGCGCGAAGCCAGCCGGCTATTGACGAAGCAGGGAACGAAATGGAATGACGTCTGGAAAGCCGGCCAGCATTTGTTGGCCATAATCACATAGTCGCGGTCGCCGCAGTGGGTTTCGATGTATTTGAGCAGCGTGGCTTCGAACCGGGCGAGTTTCGGGAGCAGGTCGGCATAGACGTTTTTGCCGAGTTCTTTCGCCATATCGGCGGCAATGGCCTTGGTTTCGCGGGTTTCCGGCTGGGCGTTGAAAAGTTCAAGCAAATCGAGTTCGCTGTTTTCCATCACTTCGACGCCGAGGTTGTAGAGCGGCTTGATCGGCGCGTTGCAGGCGTAGAAATCCTGCGGCCGCGGACCGAAGGTGACGATTTTCAGACTGCGCAGTCCGAGCACGACCGCGGCAATCCGCTGAAACTGCGCGATTTTCTTGACCAGCTCATCCGGCAGCCCGACCGGGCGGTCCGGAATATAGGCGGATAGATTGCGCAGTTTCAGGTTGTAGGAACAGTTGAGCATGCCGCAAAAGGCATCGCCCCGGCCGTCGATCAGGTTGTTCCCGGTTTCTTCGGCAGCGGCGCAGACCATCACCGGACCGCAATCCCGCTGGAATTTCTGAATGAAAATGGTAGTGGGTCCTTCGGGCCCGAAGTTGCCGAGATAGACGACGACGGCATTAACCTTCTGCCGCTGAAAATATTCCAGCGCCGATGCCACTTCGCTTTCATTCTGAATAATCACCGGCGACGGCGTCAGGTCGAGACGGGCTTTCCCGGCGGCAACGACCAGCTTTTTCAACCGTTGTTCGGCGAGTTCCCGGGGAAAACAATCGCGGCTGACGGCAACTACTCCCAGTTTGACGGTCGGAACATTGTTTCGTATTTTCTGCAGCATAATGTTTCTCCTTGGCGCCAGCGCCGAATGTTATTTTTTTCCGGAAAATCGTCCAAAGGGTATTGCTGAATCTTTATTTTAATAATATTTTAAAAATATGATTTTGTCAACTGTTTTTATAAGATATTTTTTTAATGAGATAAAATAAATCACCGATACAAGTCTATTAAGACATTGTCCATAAGGAAGTAAACTATGGTTGAACTGTTTCACGCCGCCGCCCGCGAACCGGGCCGGAAGGCCGCCACTCCGGCGTTGGCGCGCCAACTGAATATCCGACAGGTCCTCGATCTGTTGCGCCGTCGGACGCCCCTGACCCGGGCGGAGATCACCCGTCAAAGCGGCATCAGCGCCCCGACCATGTCCAAACTGCTGGATATTCTCGAACGCGTCGGTCTGATCCGGGAACTTCGCACCGCCGCCGCCGGACGCGGCCGTCCCAGCCGGAGTTATGCGCTGTCCGGCCGTCACATTCAGGTGTTCGGCGCCATCATCGGCGTCAAAACCTGCCGGATCTTTACCGCTCCGCTGTCGCTGGAACTGAAAAAACAGGCCGAACGGGAGTTCGCCACCCCCTATTCCTACGCGGAACTGCAACTCCAATTCCGCCAGTTCATCGACGCACAGATTCACGCCGGCAAAGTGGAATACGTGGGCCTCGGCCTCTGCACGCCCGGACTGATCGATCCCGTGGCTCAGCGGGTGACCGTATCCCCCAATATTCACTATCTGGACGGCACCACGCCCGCCCTCGATCTGACCGCCGGGTATCCGCTCCGGACTGTGACCATTCACGAGGAACACGCCCTGGCGCTGGCCGAACAGAGCGCCGGCCATACCGGCGACATTCGGGACTTTGTGTTGCTCGACATCAGCGAAGGCATGGGGATGGGCATCTTTTCCGGCGGCGAGCATGTGGCCGGTCACGGCGGGTTTGCCGGGGAAATCGGCCACATCTGCGCCGTGCCCGACGGGCTTCCCTGCGGGTGCGGCCGCCGCGGGTGCTTCGAAACCGTCGCCACCGACCGCGCGCTGCGGCAAAATCTCGAAGCGATTCTGGGCCGCCGTCCCGCCCTCGAAGAAATTCCGGCCCTGCTCGCCGACCGGTCCGACCCGCGCATAGCGGCAGCGGCGGAAGCGCTGGCGCTGCATCTGGGACGGGCGCTGGCGTTGATCGTCAACTTGCTTAATCCGGGATTGATTCTGCTCAACAGTCCGCTGCTGCGACAAGCGCCGGAACTGCTGGATCGGGCGGAACAACAGATGAAAGCTTATGCCATCGGGCCGTCCTGCGCCTCCTGCCGTTTGCAGTTCAGCGACGGCAGCCGCGATGCCGGGGTTCTGACCCGCATCTCCGACGTACTGCTGGAATCGATCGTTTCGTAAGCGGACGACACCGCCAAAAGTAAAAAAAGAAAAAATTGCAAAGCAAAATCATTCGCCGCCGCGGGCTCCGCGGGCCGGGTCCAGCGCGGAAATCGCTGGTCGCACGAAGTGCGAAAGTTCTAAATTCCAACAAGTTGGGATAGACGAAAAAGAATAATGAGGCAACCTTTGCCCTCGGAGAGCTGGCAAATCCGAGGTTCAAGGGAAGTGGCCGAACTCATCGTCTTGACTTTTGGCAGTACCGTCTAAGCGGTCAGTTCAAATCCGGATCGGGATCGGGATCGACCGGCGGTTTTTCCTCCGCCGGAGTCAGTCGTTTGCGCCGGCCCAGCAACAGCAGATCGCGCAACTGTTGCTCGCCCCGGGCCGCCAGCCAGTTCTTTTCAAAATCGGGATCGGAAACCAGTTGGGCAATGGCCGCCAGCGTTTTCAAATGCTGGTTGCGGCGGTCGCGGGTGCCGACGATGACAAACGCCGCCGTGGCTTGATGGCCCTCGCCGTCCATTGTCACGCCCGCCCGACAACGGACCAGCAACAGCTGAAAAACATCGCTGCCGTCCATAATCAGATGCGGAATGGCAACCTGGCCGTTGATCATGGTACTGCCTTCGCTTTCCCGCTGTTTCAGCAACACGAACAACTGCTCGGGATCGGCATGAGTGGTGGCGGCCAGCGCCTGGGCGGAAACCTGAAACAGCGTATCCGCCTCATAGTGCTCGTCGGCCAGATCGACGACCGGGGCCTGTTCCACCAGATGATCGAATTCGTCTTTGACCACTTCATCGCGGTCTTGAACCACGTTTTTCAGTTCTTCTTCCAGCAGATTCGCCGTCAGCCGCCGGTTGGTAATGCGTTCGACCAGGTGCATCAGGGCGAATTCGCGGCCGCTCTGCCGACCGTAAATCAGGTACACCAGCGCACAGACGACAATCAGACCGCCGTTGATTGCCAGCGCCTTGCCCCCCAGCCGGAAAATCAGATAGCCGAACGCCACGATCGTAAAGATCTGCACAAACGGATAAAACGGCACCCGGAACGTCGGCCGGTAATTCTGCACCTTACTCTCCCGCAACACAATTACCGCCAGCGCCGACATCATATACGACGCCAGAAACACCGCCGACGCCGCCTTGACCAGCGATTCCAGCGGCAGCATCACCGCCAGCATCATTACCGCCGCCGTCAACACCAGCGCCGCCACCGGCGTTTTCTTCGTCTGACTCTGAAAACTGAACACGGGCGGCAGGAAACCGTCGCGGCTCATCGCCAGCGGATACCGCGCCGCCGCCATGGTCCCGGCATTGGCGGTACAGAGAAAAGCGATGACCGCTCCGGCGGTAATCACCAGCCAGCCCGGCGCGCCCCAGAATTTCCGGGCGGCGTCGGCAATCGGCGTGGTCGCGTTGGCCAGCTCCGCCGCCGGCAAGACGCCGACCGTCACAATCAAAATCATCACGTAGAGAACCGTAACAATGCCCATTGCCGCCATGATCCCGAACAAAATATTCCGTCCGGGATTTTTGACTTCTTCCGACAGACTCATTGCCTGCAGCATGCCGCCGAACGAGACAAAGACCAGCGCCACGGTAAAGAAAATATCCGCCGGATGTTTCCCGGCCAGCAACAGCGGATGGAAACTGCGTATATTTACCTGCGGCACGCCGAATATCACAAACGCCCCCACAATCGCCATCAGACAGAATACCAGAATGATCTGGAAAAACAGCGCTTCTTTCACCCCCAGCAGGTTGATGCCCAGAAAGAACAATGTGAAGAAAATCCCGGCCGGCCAGGTCGGCAACCCGGTCATGATATGCCATACCGCCGTCAGCCCGAAGATGGCAAACGCGCTTTTCAGAATCATCGCCAGCCAGCTCAACGATCCGGCAATCGTCCCCACCAGCGGCCCCATGCTGCGGGTAATGAAGAAGTAATCGCCCCCGGCGCAGGGCATCGCCGTCGACAGCTCAATCACGTTGACGATCCCCGCCAGCGCCAACAGCCCCCCCAGCAGGTAGGCCAGAAACACCGCCGGGCCGATGGTGGCAAACGCATAACCTGGCAAAACGAAGATTCCGGAACTGATCATGGCCCCGGCAGCCACACAAAAGACTTCCCCTAATCCCAGTTTTCTTCCCAGTTTCGACATCCTGATACGTCTCTGTCCCGCATTTGTTGTACTGCCGAAATTCCGCGTTCCGACTATAATAGCATCGGAACGCCAAGACTCAACCGCCAAACCCAAAATCCTTGCCGCTGGGACGAAACATCATTTTGCCTTCGCACCCCGAATGTTTTGCCGGGACAACGTTGGCGCGAGACGGCGAGCCCAACGTTTTCGCCCGTTGTTCGATGGCTTGCCGCTCCACGCGGTTTTGAGCATAGGCCAGCGCCATTTCATGTGCGGCCACCCCCAGCAAACTCAACAACACGACCGCCAGCATCAGGATGAAAATCGTGACGAAGCCGTCTTCCCGACGGCGGCCAAAGGCAATACGATGGCGGCGGCATTTCATGGTTTTTCCTCCGGTTTGAACGCGGCCACCAGCCGCAGCGACCAGGTTTTTTCCGGCTGTCCGGGCGCTTTGACCGTATTCAGCCGCAACACCAGAAACGGCGCTTCGCCGGACCCGGTTTCCTGCGCGAATTCCGCAGTCGCATTACGCGGTAACGCAAAACTGCGGGTATGCCCGGCGTTGGTGAAAAACAGCCGGTTCCGGTCGACCCGCGCCGAACTGCGGTCGGCAAAATCGACCTGCTTCGACGTTACCCGGAGCGCCGCCGTCCGGGCATGAACCAGTTGCCGCCAGGCGGTTTGCACCGACGGCACTACCCGGAGCAACTGCGCCCGTTCGGCGCTGAGCCGGGCGAACCGGCTACCGTCGTAATAAAAGTGGAGGGCCGCATTGGTCAACATGCCGAGAATCGCCATGGCGACCAGCATTTCCACGAGGGTAAACCCGCGGCGATAAAAAGCGGTTGGTTTCAGCGCGGACATGGCACGGGCACCTCGATTAATGTTTTGCCGTTGGCGCGGAGCAACGTCAGGATCAAATGGGCGTCGGACCCTTTCCAACGGGGCTGAAACGAGACGGCCTCGGTGCCGCTCCGGATCAGTTCGTCGTCGAAAACCCGGCGGACGGCGGCGGCATCGTAATGCCGCATAACGGCAAGGCGTTCCAGCGTGTTGTCGACCGCCGCCAGCGCCTGCCGGTCGGCAACGGCATCGTAGCCCCAGCGCCGCAGCGAGTTCAAACTGACGATGAAACAGGCGGACAGCAGCATCAACAGCGCCAGCGCCATGACGATTTCCGTCATCAGAAACGATTGTCGGGAAAAGGATGAAGTCGTCATGATTTTACCTCGCCAGATATTGAACGATGGTGGCCAGCATCCCGAAAAAACACCAGCCGATCAGAAAAACCAGTGTCCCGTTGACGGCCACCGCCGCCAGCGCCGTCCACAGCAGATTGCGGTTCTGCGTATGCAGAAAATCGTGATAAAGCCATTCGGCGGCGGTATCGAATCCCTCGATCAGATTGTTTCGGGCGGCGGCGTTGGCAACGATCAGATTGAACAGCGGCAGCGGCAGACGCATCTGCCGCCAGGCGTCCTGCCAGTCGACGCCCTGCTCCATCTTCCGGACCCACCGCCGCAACTTCCAGCGCAGCCACCACTGCGGACAGCTCCGGCAACTGAACCGGGCCGCCGTCAACAGATCCTCGCCGGCGGACAGATACGCGGCCATTCCGGCGGCGAATTCCAGCAGCGCCTTCCGCACCAACTGCCGGCGAAATCCCGGCGCCCAAACCAGAATCTCTCCGAGCAGCCGTCCGAGCAGACGCGCCAGCGGACGGCAAAACCACAGCAGAATCAGCAGCAGAACCACCTCGCCCAATATCGTCGGCATCCAGGCGGAGAGGGTTTGCAGAATGACAAAGTGATGGGAAAAGGTACCTTCCAGCAGTTCATTGAAGATCTTCAACATTTTCGGAATGATGAAAATCTGCATGCCGCTGACCACGCCGCAGATCAGCCATAACACCAGCACCGGCGCCAGCAATTCCATCCGGTATTGCCGGCGGAGTTCCGCGGCAACATTCAGCCGTTGGGCAAATACCGGCAGCACTTCAGCCAGACGGCCATCCTTTTCCGCCCGCTCCACTCCCTGCAGAAAAAATTCCGGCAGAAACCGCGCCAGTCGCCGCCGAAGCGCCCGCGCCAGCGGAAGGCCGTTGCTCAGATCGTAATGCAGCTCCAGCAGCCGCTGGTTCCAGGAACGCCGCCGCCAGAGCCCGAGCAACACATCGTTGTCCAGCGGCAGACCGCGTTCGGTCAGCGTCAGCACGGCGGGCGGAAACGGCTGCCCGTTCCGGGCGGCCCAGGCCAATGTCGAGGCCAGCAGCGCCGGACCGTTGCAGGACAGCGTCCCCGTGACCGCTTCTTCATAGCGGCCGATCGTATAAGGTTGACAGCGATAGAGCATAATGGCTCAACCTCCGTTTCAGTGCAACAGCAGCCGCGTCAGCAGCGGCGCGAACAGAATCAGGATAATCGTTCCGATGATGACCAGCATTCCGATCATCGAGATCAATTCCCACACCATCCCGGCACGCCGGAATCCGTAGGAAGCACGCTCGAGAAACAGTTCGGACAACCGGTCGAGCTGGTTCGGCAATTCCCCTTCCGGCGTATTTTTCACCGTCACCACCAGCAGCCGGGAAATGTTCAGCTCACGCTCCAGCGCATCGGCGAACAACTGTCCGTTGCGGACGGCTTCGGCCAGCCGGTTGAGCGCCGCCGCCAGCGCCGGAAAATCCATAATTTCCGCCAGCGCCGGAAACGCCGTTTCCGCCGGCACCCGGCGGCGGATCATGGCTGCCCACATCGTACACAGCCGGGCCATCGCGTGATTGTAAAAAATCATATCGGCAAAGGGGAAGCGGCTCACCAGCCACAGCACCAGCCGCTGCGAATGCTGCTGATTGCAGAAAAACGCGATCATGCCGATCAAATACACTCCGTAAAGCCCGCCGAAGAAAATAATGTGGTCGCGGATGCCGAGGAAAAACCACAGAAAGAACGCGGTCAGTCCCGGCATCGGCGCGCCTTCCAGCAACTCGCTGAACACCTGATTGAATTCCGGCACCACTACCACGGCAAAAAACAGCAGAATCAGCAACGCCAGACTGACGGTGATAAACGGATAGAGAATAATATCTTTGACCAGCGACGCCAGCAATTGCCGCAACCGGGCGATTTTCGCCAGTTCGGACAGGATTTCCGGCAGTGCTCCTTCCTGTTCTCCGGCCGCGATCATGCGGCGGTAAAACGGCGGAATCCGGTCGCCGTAGGCTTCCAGCGACGATGCCAGGCTCTGCCCCTTGCCGACGGCATCCGCACATTCCGCAATCATGGTTCGAGTCCCGGCGCGACCGGCGCCGGCGGCCAGTTGCCGCAAGGTTTCCGGCAGCGGAAGTCCCGCCCCGGTCAGCAAGGCCAACTGATGGAAAAAGTCGGCGATTTCAAGGCTGTTGGTTTTCACATTGACACTCCCCGGTGATTCTTCGTATGCAAAAAATAAATGGTTCTCTTCGCCGCATGGGTCAGCCCCCCAGACATTCAATAATTCTAATCAGCGGCAGAAACATGGCAAACACCGTCAACAGCGCCAGACAATAGGCCAGCGCGATCGGCAGACCGTAAGCCACAAAGGCCATCACCCAGAACCAGCGGGAAGCCCATCGGCCGCCCAAACCGCAGCCCATCCCCGCGCGGTCGGCTTCGCCTTCCGTGGCCGGCTTGCAACTGACAATCCGACTCAACCGCCGCGCCAGCGCCGGAATCATCAGCGCCGCGACCATCGCAATCAACATCAAGCTCCAGCACGGCTGGCAGCGCGGCAGAAAACCCACGGCGGCAAACAAGATCGCCAGCAGCGCCAAATCGCCATACAGCCAGGGGATCATCCGCAACTGTACGGCGGCACAGGCCGTCGTCTCCGGCAGCAGTTGCCGCCGAATCCGGCCCGTCGCCCGAAACAGCAGCAGCATAACCAGCAAATTGAGCACCACGACAATGACGGCAATGATTCCAGCCAGCAGCAACAGTGGATCCAGAGGTAAAAGATTCCGCGTTCTTTCCCGCAGCCAGAACCCGATCAGCAGAAACAGCAGCGACCATGGAAACAGCGCCGCCCGTCGCCGCATCCGTTCCAATTGACTCTGAACCGACTCCCAGGCCATCGGCGTAGCCACCACCAGCCGCGCCGGCGGGGAATGGGGTTCCCGCCACACCGCCAGCAAAGGCCAGCCCATCGCCAGCACGATCAGAAAGCCGAAGACGCTTTCCGTGAACACCTCAAGATAGTTCTTCTGTTGCGCCTGCAAGACATTTTCCCGGTCATAAAACGACGGACTGGCAGTAGTCGTCCAGAATGGCAACTTAAATTGATTGATCAGCAGAAATTTTGCCTCCTGCTGCTGTTCCGAAGTCAGTTCCGTTGCCGGGACCAACAGCGCGGCCAGGCGGGGCGTGACTTTCGTCTGGTCCGGCAGGACCAGCGCACTGCGGACAAAAGTCAGCGTTTCGGCCGATCGGTCAGCCGGATTAACCTGAATCAACCGTCCAAAATGGAAAATTTTTCCTCCGCCAAAAACCTGATAAGCATGAAGTTGGAACGTTCCGATCAACCCGGGCGGCAGCGGAATGGCTTTCTGAATACGACAGGAAATGGCCTTCCCGGGAGGCAATGGCGGTTCGTCTATTCGGCCCGTCATGACCGGGATGCCGTGAGCCGTCATTTGGTAATACATCGGGTACGGCATCCAGGAATGAATGAATTCCACATTCATCACTTGCCCCGGAGTATAGACCGTCCGGTCGGGACGGATGATAAGATCGCTGGAGTCCTCGCTGCAAGGCATCTCGTAAGATAAAGTGCGGGTAATGGAATTGCCGGCGGGATCGGTAGCGTCGATGACGACGTTTTCCAACGTGAAATTGGGCGGCAGCGTCAGCCCGGCCAGTCCATCGGGCCCGCTGCGGAGCATCTGTTTTCCAAATCGGAAGACGACATCGGCCACCGGCGTGCCGTCCGGTCGACTGGCATACAGCCACGCCGGAGTGGGAAAATTCCATTCCGGCGCGTTGGCATCAAGTTGAAGCTGCACCAATAACGGCGTTTGGGTGACCGGCAACGGCACTTCGATCCGATTCTGTCCGGCCGGAGCGCCGGCAGCGGTGACCTTCAGCCGGGCGACAAAGCGATGGTCGCGCTCGATCAAGTCGGTATGATCTTTCGGAAACATCAGTTGAAAACGATAATGTCCGGCGGCATCGGCGGTCCCGGAAACCCGAGCCCGTTCACAGAACGCCTCCCCGGCGGAACGCCTTTGCGAAGAATAATAGCTGCGGTATACGGTTCGCCACTGCGCGGTCAAAATCTCCATGGTCAGTTCCACGCGCCGGCCGGGCGCGGCAGTCACCACGCCGGTGATCGGCTGTTCGGGCTGGAACCAGGCCCGGTCGAACGTTACCGCCGGCGTGATCGGCTGAACGGAAACGGTCGCTTCCGCCGTTTTGGCGCCGGAATAAATCTTCAAAGCATAATTTCCCGTCACGACCTGCGGCGAAAGCGGAATTTCGAGACGTTTTTCCGTCACGGCCGCCGCCGGAAAAAGTTCGCTCGAAATGGTTTTGCCATCCGGATCAAGCATTTCGATCCGGACCGGCTGCGCCGGAAGGCGGGCGAGATTCAACTGGGAATAACGCCATGCCCGTATCCGAATCGTTTCGCCCGGATGGTAGACCGTTTTGTTCGTGGCACCCGCCAGCGCGACCGCCGGCGAACTTACGGACAGCGGCGCGGTAACCTGAACGGCCCGTCCGTGCGCCGTCAGCCGGTAAGCCCCTTCCGAAAGGGGCGGCAACTTCAGCATCTGTTGCCCGTAAGCGTCGGTTTTGACCGTCCACGTATGGACCGGTTTTCCGGTCACGTCTTCCACCGTCATCGCGACCCGGTGATTCGCCAACTTTTTGTAAAGCGCGTTATCGTAAGCCGTCAGCAGAATTTCCGCCGGCTGGTCCGGCAAATAGCTCTGCGCCGTAAACAAGTAGAGTTCCTCGCCGTCGGCATGACGGGTCAGGTAGTAGATCGTGTACGTGGAAACCGCCAGCGCCAGCAGCACAATAATTCCGCCCAGCGCCCGCCACGGGCGCGGCCATAACGGCCAGCGAAAAGTCTCGGGGACGGAAATACTGCCGGGATCGGTATTGCTCATAAATGTATCATCCAAAATTTACGGTTGCCGCAGCCGCACCGAGAAAAACTGATAAACATTATAACATATTATTGACGGTTTGACAATACGGCAAAAAATAAATCCGCAACCGGCCGTGCCGGGACGCGATCCAACGGGCGGAATCCGTTGGTCGCACGAAGTGCGAAATCCGGGTTCACTCGTCCATGACTTTTGCCAAAAATTTCGAGCGGCGCTTTTCCCTCGGCAAGCGAAGCGGACCCGAGGAAAAAAGCAGAGCCGCGAGCGGACAATTCAGCCGAGGCGGGAGCTTTGCGAAAAGAAGGAATCGGTCAGGCGGCCGCAACTTGTTTGAATTTCGAACTTTCGCACTGCGTGCGAGTTCCGCGCTGGACCCGGCCCGCGGAGCCCGCAGTGGCAAGTTTATTTCGCTTCGCGATTTTTTTCTTTTTTTGAACCGCCGAAAAAGACTTGCAAGTCGAGTCCGTGACAGGCATGTTATAAGCCGGCTACAGCAACAGGGAGGTCACCCGATGACGGTATGCCCGGATTCCCGACAACTCGACCCGCCGGCGTATGTGGACGCCATTCTGCATTTGGCGGCGGAACAGGGCGCCAGCGACCTTTATTGGCTTCCCGGCGCGACATCCTGCGCCGTCCGCATCAAATGCAACGGTCTGCCCCGCGAGTTGGCGGCGTTGCCGCCGGATTACGGCGCCCAGTGCGTCAGCCGGATCAAAGTGCTGGCCGGCATGCTGACTTACCGCTGCCAGTCGGCGCAGGACGGCGTCTTCCGGCAGAACGGAACCGATATCAAATGCGAGTTCCGGGTCGCCTCGATGCCGACGCTGCACGGCGAACGCCTGACGTTGCGGCTGCTGGACTCGCGGCGCAGCGCCGAGCGGCTCGACGAACTGGGTTTTACGCCCACCGCACAGGAGTTATTGCGGTCCGCTTTGCGCCGGGAATCCGGTATGACCATTCTGACCGGCCCCACCGGATGCGGGAAAACCACCACCATTTACGCCCTGGTCCGCGAACTGCTGGCCATGCGTCAGGATCCGGCGTCGATTATTTCGCTCGAAGATCCGATCGAATGCGAAATCCCCGGCATTACCCAGAGCACGGTGGGCCGCGAGGAAGACGGCTGGGGATATTCCGACGCCTTGCGCGCCGCTTTGCGCCAGGACGTAAAGACGCTGATTATCGGCGAAATGCGTGATCGGGACATTGTCCGGGTCGCGCTGGAAGCCGCGCTGACCGGACATCGGGTCATTACCACGTTCCACGCCGGCGATATTCCCGGCGTCTGGACGCGGCTGCTGCATCAGGGGTTCGAACCGTTTCTGGTGGCGGCGGCCGTCACCGCCATTGCCACCCAACGGCTGCTGCCGGTTCCGGGCGGCGGCCCGCGCATTCCGCTGCTGGCCGGACTGCTGCCCGACGACGCCTTCCGGGAATTCATTATCGGCACGCCCGATCTGGCCGGAATCCGGGCCCGGGTGGCGGCCATTCCCGGCGCCGATATTCATGCGGTGGTACGGCAGGCGACCGCCAAAATTTCCGGAACCGATTAACTTCCCCCGGCTTGTCGATTTAAAATATCTGGCGCGACTGGCAATGAAACGGCAAAATATTCCGGGTAAAATAGGTGCGGCCGCCGGAGTGGCATTCCGGCGGCCGCGATGGCAATGAGGGATGGTTCAAAAAATTGCGCCGAATGGCATCAGCGCAATGGTAAGCAATTACTTTCCTTTATCCGGGTCGAGCAGATACTGATCGAACCCGTAACTGTTTTGTTCGAACACCTTGTTCTTAATGCCCGATTTATCGATCGAAGTCACCGTCTTGGCGGCTTCGTCCTTGAATTCCTTGGTCGGCGCCGTATCCGGAGCGACCGGACGGATTTCCAATACCGCGACAATCTGGGTCTTCTTGGTGATTTCGTTTTCCGTACCGAACACCCAGCCGAGCCCCGGGATGCTGCCCAGCAACGGAACCTTGCTCGAACTCTTGACCACGGCTTTCTTGTCCAGGCCGCCGATGTAGAACTGGTTGCCGTCGTTGTTGACCATGACCTGCGTCTTGAGATCGGTCTGGCTGGTCCGCGGATTGCCGTCGCTCTTGAAGCCGATCAGGTTGGTATTGCTCATGTCGATGTTCACGGTCGTGACCTTATCGCAAACCTGCGGCGTCAGCGACATGGTGAAACCGTACTGGCCAACCTGCGTTACCCGCGCTTTATCCTTGTAGATGGTATAAGCGGTGCTGGACGAATAGTTGCTGACATCGGAAGCCGTCCATTCCGTAGAGCCGCTGCTGGTGGAGGCCGTGTTCAACGTGATGGAAACGTTGTAGGCGCTGCACTGCCGGCCGAGATCTTTGCCGTCGGCGCGGTAGAAGTGAACGCTGCTGCCTTTGTCAACCGTCAACGTATAGTAATCGCGGCTGGTGCCGCTGGAATTGTTGATGGTGCTCTTGCCGACCACGAATTCGCTGATCGAATAGGCGGTGGAACCGTCGCCGATCCGGATGGCGCGATTGTCCACGTCCACGGCGGACAGCGTATAGTAGGCGGTACCGGAACCGGGGGTACCGGTATAGGTATTCCAGGTGCCGCCGGAAACCGTCATCGACTGATTGATCGAAGCCCGGGTGCCGAGATCGGCGCCGTCCACGATCGTCGGAATGCTGACCGTGCTGGCAATGTTGGCCGTGCAATTATTCATGATGGTCATCGACCCGCTGGTCATGACTTTGGCCTTGCTCTTGGCAACCATGAAATCGAGATATTTGGAGTTCCACTTCGGATTGAAGTTGATATAACTGGCATGAGAATTTTTGGTGGCGTTGGAGGCGACTTCGTTGTTGGCGAAATCCCAGCCGCTGCCATAGCGCGAACCGGCACTGAAGAGATCGGAGCCCGGGCCGTTTTTCCAAGCCTGGAAGTCCATGCCGATATCGCCGTCGTTTTCATAGTCGAGTTCGTAGATCGTGTATTTGACCACGGCTTCCGAAGTCGGCGTGTCGTAATCGTTGAGCGCGCTCTGGATCGTCTTGATCGAGAACGGCGTGGAATAAATGAACATGGCGTTCAAGCCCACGTCGGCGCGCACGCTGTCGGTCCCGCCGCCCAGTTCGGTGAAATCGGCCTCATGGACCAGGCCGACTTTCGTCAGAATTGCGGACAGGGAACTGGCATCCCAATATTTCGGGAAATAGAGATAGAATTTCCGTCCGGCGGTCGAGGAGAGGCCGGGCTGATCGAGCGCTTCAATGATTTTATCGATGCTCATGCCGTTTTTCGGATCGGTGAACCGGTATTCTTCCGCCGAAACAATCAGCATGCCGGTGCCGTCCATGTATTTGACGGCTTCCACCTTGGTTTCATTGGAGTCGATCCGGCGGGCGCGGACCGCGTCCATTACGTAAGGCCGGATTTCATAGGGGTCGGCGTGTTTCAACACGTAGACTTTGGTGAACACGAACGGGTCGTTGTTCGTATTGACAAACGTGACCGCGTCGGTATCCTTCCCCACCTGGACGTGGAGCTGCGGTTGGACTTGCGTCGGCAGCGGGGCCGGGGTGGCTTTATCCCACTGGGCATAGGCGCCGGACGTGGCGGCGGCAAATGCCGCCATCAGCAGGAGGGCCTTTTTCTTTCCGTATATCATCATGGTTTCACCTCAATTGACAAATTTTTTCGAATGACTTACTTTTGGGGTTCGGTGGCGGCAACAACCTTTTCCGGCGTGACGATCTGCCCGGCCCAGGCGGACAGCTTGGCATCGGGATGAACCGGAGTCGCGGTGATGGTGACGAAGACTTTCGCCTTGGTTTTCACTTCCGCTTCGGAACCGACCAGGTATTTCAGGACCGGAATGTCGCCGAGAAACGGCATGCCGTTATATTGTTTGACGTAGACGTCTTTGTCATAGACGGCCAGCAGCTTTTCCGCGCCGGTGGCCAGCGTCAGATAAGAGTCGAATTTGTAGGAGTTGACGGTAGTCGCCCCGAGATTGGTATCTTCCATGTTGTCGTCTACCTTCAACTGCCAACCGCACATCAGGGTCATGGCCTTGTCGGGCGTTTCGAAACCATTGTAGGCGATCACCGGCGTTCTGAGATAGAAGTATAGTTCGCCGACGCCGTCCATGGCTTCCACGGACATGGTCTGGTTGTCGTCTTTCTGCAAGTTCTGGAACTGCGGCGTGAAACGGAACCGGTATTTGGCGCCGTCGAAATTGTCAAGCCCGGGATCGGCGTCGGAACCAAAATCGTTCACCACCGTCAGCATCGCGGACGCCGCCACTTTGGCTTTACCCTTCTGCGCGAGCATCCGGACGAAGGTCGCGTCGAACTGCGGCGCCACGGCAAACCCGCCGAGCGTGCTGCCGGCCACGTTGGACGCCGAATCCACCGCATTGCTGATCGAGGACGCGGAGGAAATGCTGGTATAGTCGAATCCGGCGCCGAACAGATTGGCCCCCGGACCGTTTTTCCAGCCGAGATAATCGACGCCGAGTTCCTGGAAGTCGTTATCGTTGACAATATAAAGGTTCAGGGAAACCTGGACCTGCGGAACCGGCCGGTCGATGGCCTGCAGGAATTGCAGATAGGCATCGCCCTGCGACTTGGACGTTTTCCAGTAGAACATATTGGTACTGGCATCGTAGTAACTGGCGCCGCTGCCAATGCCGCCGGTGAAAGTCTGTTCGAGAACGGAGCGCATATTGTCGCTGCCGCGGTATTTGGAACAGTAGTTATAACGGTAGATGCCGTCGCCGTCGATGATCGAGCCGGCTTTATCGGTTTTGCCGGTGGGATGATCGAGTTTGGCCACCATTTCATCGATATAGGGGAACATCTGGGTCCCGCAGGAAATCACGACAAACTGTTTTTTCCCTGCCGTATAGTCCAAACTCTTGATCGACGCCTGTTCGTCAAAACGTTTCATGGCGCCCAGGATAAAGGGCATCACGTCGTGGGCGTTGACATATTTAAGTTCATAAACTTTGGTCGTCATGTAATGCTGGGAACGGTCTTCATTGAACGTAATTGTGCGCTCTTTCTGGGCGGCGGCGGGAAATGCCGCCATCGCGCACAACATCAGTGCAAACCAGGCTTTTCTGCCATTAACATTCATCTTCATTCATCCTTCTCCACTCTCTTGTAGTATCTCTCTCTCGTCGATTTATCCGGTCCTTACTGCGTTGGTCCGGATGCCATTGCCATAAACACGATTTCGATCTGGATGCCTTTCCTTTCTCTTCTCGGTTGAACGCTTCCCATGGATTGGCTTGCGTTACAGGAAATGGCTACATTGCAGAGACAGTGCCAACTTTACATAAACAGCTATAACATATTTATAATAAAATAGTTATGTATTTTTACCACAAGCTGACACCCCCTGATAATAATGACTTTATTGTTGATATGACCAGAAAGATATACATTTTTGTAATACTTCTCCGCAAAAAAAATCGGCAGGCTGACGGCGCCGGCGGCGAATTGATTTGCCTCTCCTTTTATTTTCTTTCAACCGGTATTATGTTAATGCGACAGTACTGAAATGATAGGAACCCTCTAACCCTGATTTGATGGAGATTCCGCTATGTTTAACACCGACAGTCTCAGATTTCTGGAAAAATTGATGTTGTGCTCCGGCCCGTCCGGGTTTGAAATGGAAACCGCCGCCGTCTACCGGCAGTACCTCGGCAAATTCGCCGACCGCGTGGAAACCGACGTTATCGGCAACACCATCGGCGTCCTCAATGAAAAATCCCCGTTCAAAGTTATGCTGGCCGGCCATTATGACGAAATCGGCTTCCAGATTGTCTATATCTCCGACGAAGGTCTCCTTTATTTCCATCCCTGCGGCGGCATCGATAAACTGACTGTTCCCGGTACGGAAGTGGAAGTTCTCACCGCCAAGGGCCGCATTCCCGGCGTCATCGGCAAAAAACCGATCCATCTGACCAAACCCGATGAACGCGAAAAGGCCGTCGACCTCGAAAAGGCCTGGATCGATATCGGCGCCGAAAACAAAGCCGACGCCGAAAAGCTGGTCGCCGTCGGCGATCCGGTCGCGGTTCGCGGCAATTTCCGCTATTTGAGTAAACACCGGATCATGTCGAAAGGGATGGACGACAAAATCGGCGCGTTCGTGGTGGCGGAAGCCTTCCGCCGGCTCAGCGAACGGAAACTTAAAGTCGGCGTCTACTGCGTCGGCACCGTTCAGGAAGAATTGGGCCTGCGCGGCGCCACCGCCAGCGCTTTCGGCGTGAATCCGAACGTGGGCATTGCCGTCGATGTGGGGTTCGCCACCGACATTCCCGACGTGGAAAAGAAGCAAGTCGGCGATATTCAGCTCGGCAAGGGCCCGGAACTGAGCCGCAATGCCGACAACAACGTCGTCCTGATCAAACGCGTTTTCGAACTCGCCAAGACCCATAAAATTTCGTATCAGGTCACGCCGGGCCATCGGGCGTCCGGCGGCACCGACACCGCCGCCATTCAGTTGACTCGCGGCGGCGTCGCCACCGTCCTGGTCAGCATCCCCAACCGCTACATGCACACGCCGGTGGAAATCTGCGACTTGCGCGATGCGGAAGGCGCGGTCAAACTGATCGTCGAAACCGTGGCGTCAATGAAACCCTCGGACAAATTCATCCCCGGGATCAATTGATTCATGGGCAAGCTGTTCCTGATTACCGGCAACGATGATTTCGCGGTCAAAAACCAGGTCCGCGAAATCGTCTGCAACCTCTGCGGCGATCCCCCGGACGACAATCCCGAGCTGGAAATCATCCGCGGCGACAGCGATGACCTGAAACCGGAAGAAATTCTCACCGCGTGTTATGCCGCGATTCAGACGCCGCCGTTTCTCTGTGCGGAAAAAAAAGTCTGGCTCAAACATTTTCAGCATTTTGAAAAAGTGCTGGAAAATTCCGGCAAGGACGGCAAGGCCGGGCGCATCGACGACATTACCGCGCTGATCAAAGCCGGACTCCCGGACGACGTGACCCTGATTATCGACGGCCCCGACATCGACAAGCGCAAGGCTTTCTTCAAGGCGTGCAAGGACCAGGGCGAAATCTTCATCTTCGAAAAAGCCGATATCACCTCGCGGGACTTTTCCCGCAATCAATTCGTCCGCATTCAGGATCTCGCGGCGAAAGCCGGCCTGACCATCGAGCCGGACGCCGTCAGTTATCTGATGGAAACCATCGGCAGCGATTCCGGCCGGCTTACCACCGAGCTGGAGAAGCTGTCCTGTTTCCTCCTGCCGCGCAAAGATATCTCCCTGCAGGACTGCAAAAACATCTGTAGCCGGACGCCCGAAGCCATCAGCTGGGACTTTGCCAAAGCCCTGACCGCCCGCGACATTCCCCGGGCGCTGGAAATGGTCGATACGCTGGTTCAACAGCTCCGCAACGAACGTGGCAACAGCAGCAACAGCGAACTGTCGCTGCTGCATCAGGCGGTCAGCACGTTTCAGGAAATGGTTCAGACGCGTTGCGCCGCCGCCGAACTGGGCGTCCCGCCCCGGCCCTCGAAAAACTGGTTCTACAATTTGCGGGAGGACGTGAAAGCGGCTCATGCCGACAATTTTCTGGTGCGGATTCACCCGTTCCGGGCCTATATGCTGTGCGAGAATGCGGCGTCTTTTTCCGACCTGGAACTGGTCAATGCGATGAATGCGTTGCTGAACGCCAACCGGCAACTGGTTTCCGGCGGCGCGGAACCCCGGCTGGCGCTGGAACAACTGGTATTGCGCGTGGCGGGGACTCGTCCCTCCGCCCGGGCTTGATCAATGTTCGAAAGCGAAGGCCGAAAACCCCGCGAACGGAAGGAAAATCGGGTTTTTAGCGGAAAAATTGCGCCGTGCTGTTGAAATTGACAAGAGTAGAAATATTGTTACTGTCTGGCTGATAAGAGTCTGCGGACGGTAAAATTCGGTAATTTCATACTGGGATAAAGATCGAGGAATTATGGGAAGATTAATGGTTCTCTCCGTACTGACGCTGGGCGTCATTCTGGCCGGCTGCAAGTCGGATCAAGACTATCAGACGCTCCGCCGGGACAAGGCGCAAAAAGATTTCGAAACCATCAGTAAACGCACCCTCCCTGCCGATAAAGTCCTGACTCTGCCGATGTGCGTCAACGAGGCGTTGAAGAATAACCTCGACCTGAAAGTCGAAGACTTGCAAACGCAGGTCAACAAGGAAAGCAAAACCGCCGCTATGCTCGGCATGCTGCCTCAGTTGACCATGACGTATAACCTTCAGACCCGGAGCAACCAGCCGGGATCCTCCAGCCAGGACCTTAAAACCGGCGAAACCAGCCTCCAGACCAGCCGGTCGGCCCGAATGACGGAAAACGACGAAAGCATGGAACTCGGGCTCAGCGTGATCGACTTCGGCATGGCATACTTCAACTCCATTCAGGCGCAGGACAATATCGTCCTCGGCGATACGCAACGCCTCCGGGTGGCCCAGAATCTGATCTATGACATTACCAGAACGTACGTGGAAGTCGCCGCGACCCAGGACGCCATCGCCGTGACCCGGGATCTGGTTAAACAGTGCCAGGACATGGAAAAAGTCTTCGACGCCTTGCGGGACAATCGCTCAATGTCCAACTTGCGCGTACTGGACGAACAAAAACGGTTCGTGGGGCTCGAAAAACAACTGATGCTTTATCAGCGCAACTATGAAGATGCCTGTATCCGGCTGCGGACGTTGATGGGTTATTTGCCGCTGGAAGATATCACGGTCGACGCCTCGCTGTTGAAAAATTTCCGTTATAAGAATTTTCCGCCGGTGGAAAAACTCGAAGAAGCCGCGCTTTACCTCCGGCCGGAGCTGAGCAAGTTGGACATTCAACGTCACATCAATGTGATCGAAACCCGTAAATCCATTCTGGAAATGTTCCCCAACGTCAAATTGTTCACCGACTGGCAGCACAGTTCGAATCCGTTCCTCTACAAACAGAGCTGGTGGGATATCGGCATGAAAACCTCCTACGACCTCCTCCACCTGCCCTCGAAAGCGATGCATACTCAATCGCTGATGGAACAGAACGCCGAACTGGAAGCCCGGACCCGGGCGCTGTCGATCGCGGTGATGTCGGAAGTCCGGCTGGCCTACGTCAACATGATGGAAATGAAACGGATTTATGATCACCGCGCCCTGGCTTACAAGGTTTACCAGCAGCAGTTCGAGCTGGCGCGCAAGACGTACGCCGCCGGCAGCGCGCTTTCCCGGTTCGAACTCGACCGCATGGCGCTCGAAACGGTCGACCGCCGGATTCGTTGCGTTCAGGCCATGGGCGACCTCTACGTGGCATATTACCGGGTGCTGAACACGGTCGGCGTCAGTTCGCTCGAACAAAACGAAATCGACCATAACATCAATCATGCCAAACAGCTCGGCCTTCAGGCGGCAGCCAAAGCCACCGGGGTGCAGGCGGCGGTCCGCTGAAGACGGAAATAACCAGAATACGGATTGAATATCATGAAAATGCAATCTCTTTTCAGAGCGATGGTAATGACAGGCTTGGCCCCGACGGTTATGCTGCTGGCCGGCTGCCAGAGTGAAGACACCTATCAGCAGAAACGGGCCGCCAATGCCCGCAACGACGGTTTTTTCATTGCCACCCGCGATGTTCCGAAGGGCGAAGTCTTTTCGCTGCCGACCTGCATCGAATACGCCTTGCGCAATAACCTCGATTTGGAAGTTTACAATCTCCGCGAACAGATCAGCAACGAACGCAAGACCGCGGCCGTGCTCGGCATGTTGCCGCAGGTCAATTTGAGCTATAACCTCGATGCCCGCAGCAACGAACCGGGGTCCAGCAGTTATAACATCTATACCGGCGCGCAGAGCTTGACGCCGAGCAAAAGCGAAGAAAAAACCAGCCGGACGTTCACCATCGACATGGCCCTCAGCACCATGGATTTGGGGCTGGCGTATTTCAACTCGATTCAGGCGCAGGACAACGAATGGATTCAAAATTCGCAGCGCAAACGCACCGCGCAGGAATTGATCTACAATGTGACCAAAAAATATTGTCAGGTCGCCGCCGCTCAATATGCCATTGAAACCACGGCCGCCTTGCTCGACCGGACCGGCCAGGTGGAAAATATCCTCGACCAGATTCAGAAAGACCGTTCCCTCTCCCCGGTCCGCGCCTTGGACGAAAAAAAGCGCTTTATCAACCTCGAAAAACGCCTGATGCAGTATCGCACCAGCTACGACAACACCTGTATCGAGCTCAAGGCGTTGATGGGCCTCCAGCCCAACCGGAAGATTAAAGTCGACACCGGTTTTCTGAAAAAAATGAATGAAATCAATCTGCCGCCGATTGACCAGCTTGAACAGTTGGCGTTGCGGGAACGGCCGGAACTACGTCAAACCGACATCCAGCAGCATATCAGTATCGTGGAAACCCGGAAAGCGATCATCAAGATGTTCCCGAACACCCGGATTTTCGCCGACTACAACGATTATTCCAATAAATATCTCTATCACAACCGCTGGTGGAGCATGGGGTTGATGTCCACCATCGACCTGTTCTCGATTCCGCAGCAGATTGCCGAATACCGGACGCAGGATGCCAAAGTCAAAGCCATTGAAGGCAAGACGGTCGCGCTGTCGGTTTCGGTCATGAGCCAGGTCCGGCTGTCCTATGCCGCCATTCTGGAAAACAAGCGGCAGTATGAACTCGACAATAAAATCTTTCAGGCTTATTTCGAATATTATCAGGAAGTCCGCAAGGTATACGATGCCGGCGGCGACTATGCGGAAATCGACCTTGACCGGCTGGATCTGGAAACCGCCGACGTCAGTATCAACCGCGCGTTCTCGCTGGCCGGTTATTATCTGGCTTATTACCGGCTGATCAACAGCATCGGGCTGGATTCCATCGATCCCCAGGAAATGAAGCAGAAATTGAGTAATCTCGGACCGTTGAATACGGCGGTTCCGCCGAAAGTTGCGTCCATTGTTTCGACGCCGGTCGCCGCCGCCCGGTAAGATCGGATCCCGCTACTTTTTGCCGGTTTCCGGTAACGGTTTCGGCAGTGGTTTGAGATTGAATGTCACCACGATCGGATAGTGATCCGACCCGGTTTTTTCCCCTCGCTGCAAGCCGGTGAGTTCAATCGCCCCGGTGTAAAGACATTGATCGATCGGCACGCCGAGCGCGGGACACCATACCGGCCAGGTCGTCCGGAGCCCGTATTCCCGCATGGCGTTTTTAAAGTCCTCGCGCCCCGTCAGCCGCCGGTAAAAATACGACCACGGCGTGGTATTGAAATCCCCGATCGCAATCAGCTCGCCGCCCGGCACTTGAGTAAAGAAATAGGCCAGTTGCAGATATTGCAGTTTCCGATCCTGATGATCCCGTTGCCAGCGCGTCGAGGTCGGATGAATGGCCGCCAGCGAAAAAACCCGCCCGTCCAAGTGAAATTCCGCAAACAGCGCCGGATTGTAGTCCCAGGTCCGCAGCGGGTGGGTCGCCGCCGCCCGATACCGGCTCAGAATAACGATCCGTGACAACTTCTGTTCCTGGGTTTCGTAATAAAACGGATAGGTTTTGACCAGCTTCGCCATTTTTTCCTTCCAGTCCGCCCGCGCCTCCACCAAAACAAGGAAGTCTGCGCCGGCGGCGAGAAACGTTTTTTCCGCCAACGTCAGATTCTGCTCGTAACTTTTTTCGCCGGTAACTCGTTTGATATTGGCCGACAACAACTTATATTTTCCTGGATGAGCCTCGGAATAGTTCAGATACGGTGCCAGCAACGCTAAATTTACAATTAGCGCCACGCCGAAAACCGTCGCCGAAAACCAGCGCAAATACCAGATCGCCAGCGCCAGCCAGACCGCCAGAATCGCGGCGTATTGCAGCCGGAAATGCGCCGTCAGATCAACGCTCCAGCTCAGCGCTCCGAAAAAACCCAGGAGGGTCAGCCCGCTGGCCAGCCAGCCGATACTCCAGAAGATTTTCCGTCCCCAGTGCCTACTCTTTTGGGCGGTTTTTACCGCCGGCTTTTTCTTTTCTGCCATCATGTACTCCATCCTGTTTTACTGCTTTCCTTTTGACGGCGGCACTCGGTCCACCAAGCGGTTCCATATTCTTGTCCGGCGGAGCAAAACGCCCAGACCAGCAATCCGCAGAAACCAATGAAAATTACCATGCTTTGCCCAATCAACACCAGCAACGTCCAGAGGCCGAGAAAACCCAGCACCGCCGGTTGGCGCCGCAAAATCAGAACCATTCCGCCCGCCAGTCCCGGCCACAATAAAAAACGGAGCCGAAGCATCACATGATAATAATCCGTCCACCCGGTCCGAATAAAATCGCAGAAGCGGCCGTCCCAGCAAAAGAGCGGCAATTCCGGGGAACAGACTACTATAATATAAACCGCCACCGCCGCAATCTGCCAGCAGCGAAGACGACGCCAGAGCGGATTACATGCCAGTACGGCAAAAACGCCGAATAGCGCCGGCAGCAAAAAACGGTAGGGTTGTCCGGTTAAGTATCCGCAGAAAAACAACGTTAGCGGCACAACCCACAAAATCAGGATATTCCGCAAAACCCGGTCCGAAAAGAAAAACAGCGATACCAGCGCCAGCGAATAATAAAGAAAATGGATCTGAAAGTAATATTCCGCAACATGAAACACGTTTCTCCATTGAAACCCCGCATAAACTTCTTTTCCGTGCAGTACATAGGGAAAAATCAGCGGACTGCCGAAATTAATCTGATTCACTGCCAGTTGCCCGGAAAACAACAGTAGAAAGCCCAGGATGGTCAGGACCAGCATCCGGATGGAGTAACGCCATTCCGTCAGTTGCCGGTCGCTTCGCCAAAATAAATAGATCAGCAGTGGCGCAAACATGATATTATTGATTCGAACCAGACACGAAAAACCAAACAGCAGCCCAATGCACAAATAGCGCCGCCCGGACGGCGGCCAGTACAAAATCAACAAGATCGTCAACATCAGCGTCGGCACGGAAACCGTCTCGCTCATGGTGTTGAACCCAGTCAAAATACATTGATAGTTGGTAAAGGAATATGCCTGAAAATCCCAACACCAGGAAATAACTGCCTGCGGCACCGGAATTTCGATCGGAAAATAAAATCGCGGCGCCGCCAGCCACAAGAGTGCCGCCGCCAGACTGAGCCATGCCGACCCGGAAAGTTTTTTGACGATAAAGTAGAACATTACAAACGTTCCCGGCATTAAAATCAGCGCGGACAGCCAGCTCAACAGAGGCACCAGATCAAACATCGTCTTGGCCTGCAATAACAGGATGAACGGAAGATAATACAACGGATGCCCGATGGTCATGTTGAACGGGGTTGAAAAATCCCACGCCAGCAGATCCTTCGCAATCCGGAAATAGGCAAATTCATCCCCGGGAAAACGATATTGTCCCCGTGCCCAGTAGCCCAAAAAAACCAACAGCCAACTGTAACTACCCGCCAAAATCAAACCGATACAAAAAAGATCTGTTTTGCGCTCGGATTTCCGAGTCCGATTCCGCCAGTACCAAACCCCGACCCCGATCCCGGCCGCGATAAACAAAAGACTCCCGCCCAATAGCCCGTCATTCCGGACAAATTGTATTTCCGCTCGACCGGAATGGTTTTTAAACACCCGCGCTTCCGGCGCAATCCAACAACGCCGTCCGCCGGCTTCCAGCGGAAAAAATTCCGCCTGACGATAAAGGGACCCTTTTTTGTAAAAACCGGTCATCCCGGCCGCTTCCGGCTGTTTAAATGGTTGATCGGTAACAAATAAAATCCGGCTGGAAAAACTCGGTTCCGCCCAAATCGGGGTATCCGGTTCAATGACCGCCGGTTCGGCAGCGGCTCCGCAATTACCGCCCACCAAAATCAACAACATAAAGACGATCAGAATGCTTCTCATTATCTCCGCTTGCTCGAATTTCATTTCAGCGCCACGATTTTTCCATAAACGCCGCCAATCGCGGCACCCATGCCTGCAACGAATACTTTTCCGCCTCCAGCCGTGCGGCGTCCGCCAGGCGCTCCCGTTGCGCGGCATCGCAATATAATTGTTCCAGCGCGGCCACCCACTCGTCCGGCGTTCCCGCCAGCAGACCGTTGCGGCCGGAGTCGATCACATTCCGGTTTTCGCCGATCGGACTGGCCACGGCGGGAATTCCCGCCGCAAAATATTGTAACAATTTAAACGCCGATTTGCCTCGCGCAAACAAATCGTCCGGCAACGGCATCACGCCCACGTGCGCTTGCCCCAGCAGCGCGGTTTCCGCCTCGGGGCTCCAGTCGACAAACCGCATCCGCACCCCTTCCAGCGCCCGTTTCGACAGTTCTTTCCGGGCAATCACCAGCAGTTCGAAATCCATCCGCGCGGCCAGCTGCTGCCAAACCGGCCGCAGTTGTTCCAGATATCGATATGTGACCGGCGTTCCGATCCAGACGATCGTAAATACCGGGAATTTACCGGCAAGATGACGGTACGGCTCCGGATCAAGCGCCGTCGGAATCCGTAACACGTTCGGATTCAACTGCGATACCTTTTCTTCAAGAAACGAATTGGCGACAATCACCCCGGCGGCATTTTCGGTCAGCGCGTCATATTTTCCATATAAAAACGAACTGTGCGCGTACTTCTCCCAGACATTGTCGTCGAAATTCAACAGATATTTTTTCCCGCGCAGAAACCATTTTTCCATGCCCCATGGCCAGTACGGCAACAGTTCGTATTCGACCATCATTCGGGCATCCGTCCGCAGCAACGCCGCCAAACGCCGTCCGTACGCGCCGATCAATGCCCCCGGATTCGGCCGCCGCCCCGCATAGAGCCGCCGCAGATATTCATCTTCGAAAAACGGTGAAACCGTTACCTCATAGCCGATTGCGGTCAAGCCGGGAAGATAGTTGTAAAAACGATGCCGACTGGACGCCCCCAGCTCCCCGTAGCGCGTCAGCATGGTGATTTTTTCCTTCATTCTACGTTCCCTCCGGACACCCGGAAAGCCTGCGCGGCCTCCCTGCCCCAATCCCATAGCGCCCAGCCCAGCGCCGCCAGCAGCGCCGCCGCCAACAACCATTGCATCCCGTCGTACAACATGACCAGAAACAGCGCCAGAAACAGCATTTTGCGCCAATCTTTCCGCAGACACCAGAACGCCGCCGCCAGCACCGGCCCCGTCAGCATGATTTTAAGCCATGGCGACGGCTGGCCGATTCTTGACGCCAAGTGTTGCCAGTTCAAATCCACCGGCAGAATCGGAATGACCCAGAACAGCATCCCCGCCGCCAGTATCACCCGATGCCACTTTTTCCCCTCCGTCCAGACGGACGAACAGACCAGCCCGGCCAGAATCCCCGGATAGACCGCCAGCAGAAACCGGTAGTGAAAACCCTGAAAATTAAAACAACAGAAAAATAAAATTGTGGGAATCGTCCACCAGATCAACAAGTTCCGCGTACGGCGGTCGACCGTCAACAACATCCCGAGCACCCCCGGAACCAGATAAAAACCCTGCGTCCGGAAGTAATAGACCAGCATTCCGGCGAAATATTGCAGCCCGACTTTCCCCTGCCCGTATTCCTGATGCAGTGCGTACGGCGTCCGGAACGGACTTCCCAGCTGAACGGCGTTGACCACCAACTGCCAGACGAAGACGACCCCAGCGCCGCCGATTGCCAGCGCCGCCATTTTAAACAAATATTTCCGGTCGGCCGTCAGCCGGTCCCGGTCGGTCAGCCAGAACCAGTACGCCAGCAGCGGCGCCAGCAGGAAGTTGTTCATTCTCACCAGCATGGCGAACCCGAACAACAGCCCGACGGTCAGGTATTTTCTCCCGCCGCCGCGCCAATAGGCCGCCAGCACCGCCGCGCCCAGAACCAGATTGACCGACGCCCATTCGCTCAGCGAATTGAACCCGGTCAGACACAATTGATACGCCTGAAAAATATAGTCGGAGTGATGAATCCCCAGCGGACTGAACGTCGACCCCTGAAACGGCAGTTCCGCCATGACAAAAATCCGGGGCAGCCATTGCCACAGGGCCAGGGCCAGAAAGGCCTTCCAATCCGAGCCGCCGATCTTTCGGAGCAAAAGAAACGCCAGAATCAGGGTTAACGGAGTCATCGCCAGCGCCGAAAAATAGCTGATGACGAACGAAACCGCCGGCAGCCGGTCAACGCCGATCAACGCCAGAAACGGCGCGCAACACAGCGGATAGCCGATTGTATAGTGGAAGGCTTCATGAAAATCGCCCCGTAAAAAACAGCCGGCAATTCGAAAATATTCCCCTTCGTCGGTCATGCTCTGCGCAACGCCCGGATACATGCTGAAGAAGATTTTCAGCCACGCATAATGCCACAAAATCAATGCAAGGATCAAGAGCGTCGGACGGTTCAGCCAGCCCCGTTCTTCGGCCGGATTTCGTCGGAAAAATGCCGCCGTCAATAACGCCCCCAGGAACAACAAAATAACCGATATGGTAAGATGGACGCCTTTTTGCGGATCCGTTATTTTCGGACCTTTTTCCGTCATTTGCCATTCCGGGGCCACCCAGAAAAATTGACCGTTATATTTTACTTTATAGAATATTATTTCGCTTGATACCACGAAGGTCTGAAAAACGATCGGCTGGGCTTCGATGACGGAAAGTGTTTCCGAACCCGTCATTACGCCGACCGGTTTTTCATTCAGATCCGGCTTTTCCATGATCAAGGTTCCCGCCGGAAATGTCATTTCATCTTCAGCGGCCCAACCGGAAAAAGTCCAGCCGACAAATAACAGAAATATGGTTAATATCTTTATTTTCATATCGTTGTTACTTTTTTATTTCCGTCATTTCGCCGTTGTTTTACTTTTCAACATCTTCTTTTTGCTTTTTACCGGACGTTTTATCCGTTCTTTTTTTCACTGTCTTGTCTGCGGTTGTCGATGGCATAAATGCAGCAGATAATAACGGACCAGTTTTAAAAGATACGTTCCCAGCGCCCGGAAAACCGTTTCTCCATTTTCAACCTTTACTAACATTTCTTCCGTATAAGAACGGAAGATCTGGCGCGAGGCGACACCGCCGGTACGGAAAAAAGCGATCTTTTCCGGCAGATAAACCGGCTGAATTTTATAACGGTGAATAGCCCGGTACATGAAATCGTAGTCCGCCAGAATTTTATACCAGAGCCGGTATTTGCCGATCCGATCATAAACCGCCCGCGGACAAAACATCGACGGATGCGGTGCAAACGCGCCGCAACGCAAGTTGCCTGGACGCCATCCTTTGACGGTTCCCTCCCCGTAACCGATATCGCCCCAGAAGATATGATTCGACCAATCTTTTCCCGTCATGGCGGCCGCCGCCTTGGCGAACGCGCCGGAATAATACCAGTCGTCGGAATTGATGATTCCGATGATGTCGCCGGTGGCCTTTTCGATGCCTTTGTTCATGGCGTGATAAAGCCCGTAATCGGGTTCGCTGACCCAATACGCCAGTTTATCCTGATACTTTTTAATCAGATCGACGGTGCCGTCCGTCGATCCGCCGTCAATAATCAAATATTCCACCGGTCCGTCATATTCTTGAGAAATAACGGATTTTATCGTTTCTTCGAGCGTGGCAACGCTGTTAAAAGTAACGGTTATAACCGTTATTTTTAATTTTTCCGTCATTTTTTCACCTTGTAGTTAACGATATTTCTGGTCATAAGATACTTGGCCGCAATGGTTTTTGCCAGCTCGGATCAACCGCAGCCAGCACCATCGCCGGGGCAATTGCCGCAATACAGGGATAGGGGTCGTCCGGACGCCGCGCGTATCGGCATTTCCAATTACATCCAAAACACGGCATTCTCCGGTAGACGGCCATCGGCGCCGAAACCGTCCCCGCCGGATATGGCAAAAAGCGCCCCCACTGGCCGCCGCCGAGCACCGCAACGGCGGGAACGCCGCAACGCGCCGCCATATGCATGGCGCCCGTATCATTCCCGATCAGAAATTGCGCACCCTTTATTAATTCCAGCAATTGAAGCAAGGTGGTCTGCCCGGTTAAATCCAATACGTTCCGCGCCGGAATCGCGGCGGCAATCCGTCCCGCCGCCGACCGGTCCGCCGTGCTGCCGCAAATGACCGGCCGCAAGTCGGACGGCAACCCCTGAATGACCGCCGCCAGCCGTTCCGGAGGCCAGCGCCGACCGGGATCCGCCGCTCCGGGAATAACTAAAAAGTAAGATTGCCCCGTCCACTTATCCGGCAATGTTGTTTTCCGTTCCGGCATAACAAAAACGTCATTTTGTGGTTGTCCGGTAACTCTTTCGTTAAAAATCCGGGCGATTTCCTGTTCGTGGGGCGTTTCCGCCGGTAACGTCAGCAGCTCCGAATACCAGTGATCGCTCCAGCGCATCAGGCGGGGATTGATGCTGCGGGCATCGCTGCGCCAGGCCACGCGATGCGGCGCGGCGCACCAGCGGGTAATTTGGTCTTCCACCAGAAATTCCCGGGCAAAGCGCGGTTGAAGTACCAGGTCGAAGCCGGTTTTTCGGAGTTGCGTCAACAACTCGCGGCGATAAACGTTATCGTGCAGAAAACGGACCGGTTCGCAGGAAAGCACCCGATCAAAGGAAAGTAACGCGGGCGCGGCCTCGCTCCACAACGCATTGGCCAGCAGGGTGACTTCCGCATCCCGGTAAAATTGTCGCATCGCGGCGGCAAAAGGCAGCCAGAGAAAAAAATCGCCGATTCCGTCTAGCCGGACAATCAGAATCCGACGCCGGGAGTCCGGTGCGGCACGTCGGATCCGACGCCGGTAAAAACCGTCGCCGCCCAACTGAAAAAGCTGTCGGATTTTCTCGGAAAAGTGCATCGGAAGCAACCCGTCATTCTGGCGTTATTTTACCGTTATTTTTTCTAACACATTTATGGTAAACGAAAAGCAAATCCGTTAAAACGTCAGACCATCAGATATCGATTGGCTATGGTAATGCCGCTCATCATGGCGCCGGTAATGCCCAGAAACCCCTGGTCGGTACCGCAAATAAAGAGATTGGGCAGATGCGTCCGGCCGTTACGCAGTTTGATCGGCGAACCATAAATCGCCCCGTTGATATGACCTGTGAACCGGGAGACTGTCCGCGGGGAAAACGCATCGCAAAACAGCATATTCTCCTTTAGTCCGACCGCGCCGGTCACTTCTTCCGCCAGCGCCAGCAGCCGGGTAAAAACCTGTTCTTTGGCAACGTCATAACGTTCTTTAACCTGCTGATGCCAGAATTGATGGTTGGCCAGCACCGAAATCCGCAGCATCGGCTCCGGTTTTCGGTCTTCCGGCAGAAATTGGAAGTGATGCGGAAAACAGATCAGACAACTGTTGAAATCGCAGAGGTCCTGCGGATCGCGATACGCCAACTTCCGCTGGCGGTTGAAAAAAATCACCGTCCGCTCGGAATGAAAATCGAATTCGGGATGCGGAATAATCATCGCCTCGAAATACGCCAGCGTTCCGGCCGGCGGAAGCTGTTCCGCCGGAGGAGGATCGGAACACAGTTGCCCGGTTTCCACGCTGCCGGCGGAGGAAAGAATGTTATTCGCTTCGATCAACTGCCCCGTTTCGCCGGCTTCCACCCCGATGGCCCGGCCGCCCCGGCAAACGATGCGTTTAACCTTGCTGTTGAGCAGCAGCGCCCCGCCCGCCTCGAGAAAACGTTCTTTCAACAGCGTCAGCAGATGTCGGATGCCGGTTTCCGCCGGACGGCAGAAGCCTTCATGAAAAATGCTTCGGTACATGACGACAAACGAATACCATTCCATGTCTTCTTCGCTGGGACTGCCGTAAAACATTACCGGAGTTAAAAGCATTTCACAGAGTTCCGGAGCATGAAAATAGGTTTTCATGACCTCGCGGGCAGTACGGCCGGTATCGACCACCTGATTGATGTCGTATTCGGAAATCGCCTGATTGAAGCGGTCGAAAGCGTCGATTTCGGACGGAAATTCGCGGTCCACGGCGGCGCGGAAGACGGCAAAATCGTTACTGAACTCCAGCCGGTGGTCCGGAAACACGATTTCGGACGTTCGCTGTTCCCGTAATTTCAGCGCATCGTAGGGAATCCGCAACTGCCGGAGCAATTTCAGCAGCGGCATGGCGTTGGACGCGCCTTTGTGGACGAAATTCGTCATGGCGTGCAGACCGGTTTCCAGGCGGAAATTATGTCGGTCGAAATAGGAATTCAGGCCGCCTTCCCGATAATGCTGTTCGCAGATGCAGACTTTTTTGCCGAAATGAGCCAACCGAATCCCCGCCGCCAGACCGGACATTCCGGCGCCGATAATCACGGTATCATATTTCATCGAATTTTACCCCCGCCACCTGCAATTCGCTCAATTTCACATCGATATCGGTGCGCCGCAGATTATTTTCAATCTCTCCGATCAGTTGGCTGACCTGATCGAATTCCCGGTCGTTGGGGTCGATTTTCGGCATGCCGATCGCATCCACCCGCCGCAGCAGTTCTTCCACCCGCATATCGCTCATGCCGTAGGCCGGATGAAAAACCGCATTGCCTTTCTCCGGATCGACACTCTCCACCACGGCATCGGCCGCAATCAGCTTGCTCAAAACCTGGCGCGTGAGGCCGATGGACATATGGCAGTATATGGAAATCTGATGGACGTTGAGCGGCTTGCGGTGCGCCTGAAAATTTTTAATCAGCAGCGCGGCGGTCTTTACCGCGAAGGTCCGGAACGCCCGATGGCTGATCCGGTCAGTATAAATTTCAAACTCGAAATTCTCCGAATTCTGATGGGCGAACGACAATTCCGCCCCGAACAGGAAAATCAGCCAGCTCGCCTGCAGCCAGATCAGGAACAACGGCAACGCCGAGAAACTGCCGTAAATGGCGTTGTAACTGGACAACGTCAACTGGAGCAAAATCACCGACTCCTGCAAAATCTGGAACAGCGATCCGCTGAACAGTCCGGCGATAAACGCCGAATACCAGTCGACCCGGGTGTTCGGAATATAGACGTAGAGCAGTGTAAACATCAGCCACGACATGGCATACGGAAGCAGTTTGAATCCCACCATCGCCATCGGATTGAACAGCGACTTCAACTGCGGAAACCAGGCGTCCAGTTGATGCAGATACGCCGTCACCAGCACATTGGCGCTGCTGGAAAAAATCAGCATCAGCGCGGCAAAAAACATCAGTACCAACGCCGCCGTCGTCCGACTGAACATCGACCGGCCCTTTTTCACCCGCCAGATGTGGTTGAGCGACGTTTCGATGTTGCCGAACATTTTGCCCACCGTGTAGATCAACACCAGCACCCCGACGCCGGCGATCATCCCCCCTTTCGTTCGTTGCAGCATCGATTCGGCGAACACGAAGATCTGTTTGATGATCGGACCTTGCTCGATGAATTTCTGCTCCAGATAGGTTTTCAGCGCCAAGTCGAACCCGAATCCCTTGGCCAGGCCGAACAGCAAAGCGACCACCGGAACCACCGACAACATGGAATAAAAGGTGATCGCCGAGGCCCGGAGCTGGCAATGATCGCCGATAAAATCCCGGACGGCCAACACCAGCACCCGCAGAAATTTTATGGCTATCGATTTCCAGCGCGGCAGTTCCGACAGCCGGAACGACCACAGCCCTTCTTCCAGATAACCATAAATTTTGCCTTGTCGCATGCTGTTTTCTCCCGTCCGAATTTTCTACGACGACAAACTGTTGACGAAAAGTTTGATTTTATTCACGGCTTCGACAATGTTTTCCATCGAAGACGCATACGAACACCGCACAAACCCTTCGCCGCTGGGCCCGAATGCCGTTCCCGGCACCACCGCCACCTTCTGTTCCTGCAACAGCCGGGTCGCGAATTCCAACGATTTCAGCCCGGTTCCGCTGATTCGCGGCCAGGCGTAAAAGGCTCCTTTCGGCATCAGACACGGCAATCCCATTTCGTTCAGCCGGTTGACAATCACATTCCGCCGCTGGCAGTATTCATGCCTCATTTTTTTCATTTCCGGTTCGCCGTGCGCCATGGCTTCCTCCGCTCCTTTTTGAGCGGTAACCGCCGCGCACATCATCGAATATTGATGAATCTTCATCATGGCGTCGATCAGCGGCGCCGGACCGCAGGCGTAGCCGATCCGGAATCCGGTCATGGCGAACGCCTTGGAGAAGCCGTGCAGAAAAACCGTCCGTTCCCTCATGCCCGGCAGCGAAGCAATCGACGGCTGACGGTCTTCATAGGTCAGTTCGGAATAAATTTCATCGCTGATTACCAACAGATTGTGTTTGATGGCAATCCGGGCGATTTTTTCCATCTGTTCCTTATTCAGCGTCGCCCCGGTCGGATTGCAGGGAAAACTCAAAATCAGGGCTTTGGTGCGGGGCGTGATTTTCTTTTCAATCTTTTTGGGATCGATGGCGAATTCATCTTCTTCCCAGGTCGGAATCGCCACCGGAATCCCGTGCGACATCAAAATTTCGGCGCGATACGCCACAAAGCTCGGTTCGTGGTAAATCACTTCGTCGCCCGGATTGACAATTGCCCGGATAATCAGGTCCAGCGCTTCGCTGACTCCAACCGTAATGATACATTCTTTTTCCGGATTGTATTCGACTTTGAAGTTGTTGTCCACGTACTGACAGATTTTTTTCCGCAACGACAGCAATCCCAGGTTGGAAGTATAGGAAGTAAATCCCTTTTCCAACGAATAGATCGCGCTTTCGCGGATGGTCCACGGCGTCACGAAATCCGGTTCGCCGATCCCCAGCGAAATTACATCGGCCATATTGTTGACCAGTTCGAAAAAGTCCCGGATGCCACTCTTGGGAATGCCGCGGATATGTTCGGCTATCCAATGTTCAGGGACTGATTTTAAGTCTTTCATTTTGAACCTCATCATGAATCATTTTCCCGGCTTCTTTGTACTTCTTCAACATGAAATGAGTCGAGGTGGAAGTAACCCCGGCCATGGTGGCCAGTTTGCTGGACACAAAAAATGCCACTTCCTGCAAGGTATTGCCGGATACCTCAATGCACAAATCGTAACCTCCACTCATCAGGTAAACATCCGATACGGAAGGAAACTTGCTGATCCGACGGGCGATCTCGTCGAAACCGCCGTCACGCTGCGGCGTCACTTTCACTTCGATAATCGCTTTGACTTTGTTTTCCGTCAGTTTATCTTCGTTAATCACCGCGGTATAACCCTTGATGACGTCATCTTTTTCCAGTTTTTTGATTCTGGCCGCAACGGTTTTTGAGTCGGTTTGCAGCCTTTCGGCGATTTCTTCGACGCTGATCCGCGCGTTATCGGTCAGCAGACGTAAAAGTTCTTTGTTGATGTCCATCGCTTTTCTTCCTTATGATTTCGCACTTTCCCTGCTAAATAAACGGCACAAAAAAGAAATAAAACAGCGGAGCATTCAGCAACAGGCTGTCCACCACATCCAACACCCCGCCCATGCCCGGAAAAATCCGCCCGGAATCTTTCACTCCGACAATCCGCTTCATCACCGATTCCGCCAGATCGCCCGCAAAACCGCCTAAAAACAGCACCGCTCCGGCAATCACCGGAATCGTCATGCTTTGCAAACCCAGCATATATTTCCACAACACCACACTCAATACCACGCTCAAAATCAGACCGCCGATCGTTCCTTCCCAGGATTTTTTCGGGCTGATCGACGGCACAATCTTGTGATTATGCCCTTTCAATAACCAATTAAACAGCGTTCCTGTCAAATACGCTCCGGTGTCGCCGGATTTCGTGACCAGAATCAAGTACAGCAACAAATAGTTTCCCGGCAACGAATGCTGTCCTTTTCCTTCATAAATCATCACCAGCGGCAGCAACGGCAACACAATCAGCGCCAGCGCCGGCAGCGAATTCAGAATTTTTTCAAAATAATTCCGACTGTTTCCGCAAAACAACACCGATACCCAACACGCCACCGCGATCACGGAAATCATCACCAGCGCCCGAACATGCAGATCGCTATGAAAACTGTTGATGACAAAACATAACGCCACAATCAGCGCCCCGGCAATCGCCGTCGCCCGACGGAACGACTTTCTCCCCAGTTGTTCCGTCAGCGTCAGAAATTCCCACACTCCTCCGTAAGCCAGTCCTGCGGCAAACAGCATGAAAGCGATCCGCGCCGGCAGCGAATTCCATAAAACCGACGTCAGAAAAAACGCCATCAAGACCACAAAACTGCACGCCCGAAAACCCATTATGACACCGTCCCTCCGTAACGTCGTTCCCGATGATAAAAACTATCTATCGCTCTGGTCATTTCTTCCCGATCGAAATCCGGCCATAATTTATCTGTAATATATAGTTCGGAGTACGATAACTGCCACAACAGAAAATTACTCAACCGCATCTCTCCGCTGGTCCGAATCATCAGATCCGGATCCGGAATATCCGGAGCATAAAGATACTCCGAAAATCGGTTTTCATCCAGTTCCGAAAGATTTAATTTTCCATCGACTGCCGCCCGAGCAATTTTTTGAGCGGCATCGACGATTTCCGCCCGCCCGCCGTAATTCAACGCCAATACCAGCGTTCCCCCGGTATTGTTGGCCGTGGCAATCATTTCATCTTGAAGCGCCTGATTCGTGGCCGGCGGCAACTGTGCAATCCGCCCGATCGCCCGCAGCCGCAACCGATTTTTCATCAAATCTTCATGATGCAGATGCAAAAACTCTTTCAACAGCTCCATCAGTCCATCTACTTCTTCCTGAGGCCGTTTCCAGTTTTCGGTGCTGAACGCATAAAGCGTAAGATATTCGATGCCGAAATCGCCGATCATTTCCAGCAGTCGGCGAACCGCGTCCGCCCCGGCTTTATGACCTTCCAGACGTTCCAAGCCGCGCTGTTTCGCCCAGCGGCCGTTGCCATCCATAATGACCGCCAGATGGCGAAGTTTCCGCTCACTTTTGAGAACCATAGAAGCGATCCTCAATCATCAGACATAAAGTATGGTAAACCGGCAGATGATATTCCTGAACCAGAAATGTTTCTTTCGCCGGCACATTGACCAGACAATCTACCAGTTCGGCACATTTTCCGCCGCCCTCCCCGGTCAACGCGATCGTTTTCAATCCTTTGACGGCCGCGATCTTCAAGGCATTGACCACGTTCTTCGAATTGCCGCTGGTCGTAATGCCAACCAACACATCGCCGGGCTGTCCCATTACAAAAACCTGTTGAGCAAAAACCATCTCCGGCGCCACGTCATTGCTGAAAGCACTCGACAGCGCCGGCGCACCGGTCAAGGAGATCGCCGGCAGACCGCCCTGCAACCGGGCCGCCATCGCTTCTCCTTCTTCTCCATAACGTTCCTGCAACTGCCGCCGAAATTCCGCGCCGACCGGACGCTTCAGAATAAAACCTTTCATCAGCTCGCCGACAATATGTTCGGAATCCGCCGCGCTGCCGCCGTTACCGCAAAGATAAAGACGGTGGCCCTGCTCGTAAGCGGAGATCATCAGCTCGGCCGCCTGTTCGATTTTTCCCGCGATTTTCTGTAGTTCCGGATGTCTCTTCAACAAATCTTCCAGAAAAATATTCATGGTCCGCCCGCTGTTAATAAATTGTTAATTTAACATACATTGCTTCTGTGAATAAACCAATCTCCACAGCGTTTCCGTTTTGTCCACATGGTTATTGCCGATTTATGATCATTCCAAGTCCCTGTCATTATGCCTTACTATAAAGTTTTCCACAGAATTCACAGGATATAATAATAGGGCTGATTTCTCTTTTTTAATAAAGAAATTCATTATATCAGAACCTGTAGACAGTTGGGAACCTTCCCGGAAAATCTTCCGTTTCCAGTTTGAAAAAGCAGTGAATATATACTTAATTATGTAACTTTGAAAGAAATCTTGAAAGTTAACATAAAGGGCAATGACGAGATGAAACTGACAGTTAAGAAAGACAAGCTCTTTAAGGCACTTCAAAAAGTTACCAACATTATCGGTTCGAAATCCACGCTGCCGGTTCTGGGCAACGTTCTGTTTGAAGCCAAAGGAAATCAGCTGACCCTGACTTCCACCGACCTGGAAATCCGGATTACCACCACCATCGAAGCTCAAGTGGAACGGGAAGGCCGGACCACCATTCCGGCCAAGAAGATCAGTTCGCTGGTGGCCCGCTTTATCGACGACAGCGTGCTTCTCGACTGCAACGAAAAGCATCATACCGACATCGTCTGCGGTTCCGCCAAGTTCAAACTTTTCGGTCTTCAGCCGGACGATTTCCCGGTGGCTCCTGAATTTACTCCGATTAAAACGTTGAAATTCAAGGAAGCCGATCTGCTTCGGATCATGGATCAGATTTCTTATGCTGTCAGCCTCGACGACTCCCGCAAGGTTCTGCACGGCATTCTCTGCTCGGTCAAGGACAATACGTTTACTGCGGTGGCTACCGACGGCAAACGGCTGGCCCTGGTGGAAAAATTGCCGCTCTCCTTTACCGGTGCCGAAGGTGACAGTATTGTCCCGCTCAAAAGTGCTGCCGAACTGAAGCGCGTACTGGAAAAAGAAGGTGAAGTGACCTTGGAAATGGGCGATAAGCAGGCCCGTTTCAAGACCAGCGGCGTGGAAATTTTCACCAAGTTGATCGAAGGCAATTACCCGAATTACCGTCAGGTGATTCCGGCGGCTTTTACCAAGACCATCGATATTCCGGTGAAAGATTTCATTGCCAAGCTCGAATTGGTGTCGATTGCTCTGGCCGACACCAGCGCCTTCATTAAATTGATTTTTGAAGAAGGCAAGTTGAATTTTTCCGCTGCCAGCAACAATGTGGGGGAAGGCGCCGACTCCATTGCCATCAACTACAGCGGCGATCGGATGGAAATTTCTTTCAATCCGGTATTTCTGGCGGACCCGTTCAAACATACCGATGCCGATAAGATTCATATGAAACTCAATGACGCTTTCTCGCCGGTGGCGATCGAAAGCGGCGATGGGTTCCTCTATGTGATTATGCCGATGCGCAATCGCTGAGGATGTTCTTTGCCATGTTTTTTACGGCCGTATCCGGGTTCGGGTACGGCTTTTTTATTTTAGAAATCTCAAAATTCCGGGTAGCGGGGAAGACCCGGGGGGCTTTTGAAACAGCCCCCCATTTCTTCCCTGCAACCCAACTTTGACCCCGCAAAATTTTTATTTTCTTTATCAGTTTGCGAAGCAAAGAGATAAATAGTTTAAAAAGTTTGAAAGTCAGGACATGGGGTCCGGTGAGAAACCTGGAAAACTGCTCAAATTTTTCGGGGATTCTCCCCGGAAATCAGGGTTGTGACGTTTGCGTAAAGAAAATCGGATATGATCAAACAAATTACATTACGGCAATTCCGCAACTATGAGGAGTTGGATTTGTCGGTGACGGCTCCGGTCAATGTTTTGATCGGCAATAACGGCCAGGGAAAGTCGAATCTTTTGGAAGCGATTTTCTTTCTTTCCATGCTCCGTTCGTTTCGGACTTCTCAGGTCAGAGAGTTGAAAAAGATCGGGTCCGGCGGCTTTTATATTGGGATGGAAGCGGATTCCGGCCGCGGTTGGAGTGAAAAACTGGAAGTGGAATACGGCGATCTGCGTAAATTGCAGATCGACGGAGTGAACGTCAACCGTTCCAGCGAGTTTATCCGGCGGTTGCGGACGGTGGTATTTTCTCCGGAAGACATTCAAATTGTCACGGATAATTCTTCTTATCGCCGACGTTTTATCGATATGTTCGTTTCTCTGCTCGAACCGGTCTATATGCTGTCGCTGCAACAGTATTTAACGGCGCTGAAAGCGCGGAATATTGCGTTGCGGTATCATCACCCGGATGAAGCCATGGTCAAAGCATACGAGCCGATTATGGCGGAGAATGCCGCCGTCATTATTCATTATCGTTCTCTCTATCTCCGGCAGTTGGAAGCGGAGATCGGCAAATTATTGTCGGAGTTTCACGGTCTGAATAAGATTTTCAATATCCGGTATCGGGCGGATATTGACGGAACGGTCGAAGATTTGCAAAAAATTCTGGATTCCGGACGGAGACGCGATCTGGAACGCGGTTTTACCGGTTGCGGGCCGCAGCTGGACGAGATCGATCTGATGTTTGACGGCAAATTATTGCGCAGTTTCGGATCGACCGGACAATGCCGGTTGATTTCCTTATGTTTGAAAATGGCGGAAGTCAATTTGCTCTCGGAGACGATGAAAGAGGAGAAAAATAAACTGATTGTCCTGGTGGACGACGTGACGGGAGAATTGGACGATCCGACCCGGCGTTGTTTCTTTGACGTCATCAATCGGGCGGGACAGTCCTTTTTTACCTTTACCAGTCATCCGTCCGATATTTATTTTGAAAAAGCGTCATTTTTTGAGGTTAATAACGGAAAAATAACGGTAAAAGAATGATTACTTTTCTTCATCCCTCCGATGTCTGACGGCAGTCTCCCATCGCGGGTGGCGGGGAAGACCCGGGGGGCTTTTGAAGAAGCCCCCCCATTTCTTCCCCGCGCCCCATTTTTGACCCCGCAAAACTTTTATTCCATTGATCTCTTTGCGAAGCAAAGAGATCAATAGTTTAAAAAGTTTGAAAGTCAGGAAATGGGGTTCGGGGAGAAACCTGGAAAACTGCTCAAAGTTTTTGGGGTTTCTCCCCGGAAGCTCGTTTTGAGACGATCGTCTCAAATTGCGACGTGACTTTATTTTTATCTTTATCTCTCGATTATTTTTCTTTTTGACCGAAAAATATTCTGGAAGTGGAGTCGCAGAGGAAAACGCCTCCAGCGACGAATCAGTTATCGTTCAAATAACCGATAACGTTTTATTGAGTAACGATAAGCTCAATAAAAAATAACGGTTATTTTTAAAAAGATGACGGAAATGAAAAAAATTGGTTGTCTCAATCTCTTTTTCTGTCATAAAGAGTGGTATAAAAAAGTTTATAGTGTTATTAAAAATAACGTTACCTTTGGTAACTTAAATAATGATTAGAAATAACCGATAAGTAACGGAAATAAATGACGGAAAAATAACATGTTTTTGAATAACAATGAGTTATATGAACTTGAAATTCTTCGTCATATTGAAATAACACCACAGTTGAATAATCGTCTTGCGGCAAAAGAAATTAAGGGAAGCGTTCGTCTGGCGCATGATCTGCTGACTCGCATCGGTAAAAAGGGCTGGGTTCGGATCGAAAAAGTAAATTCCAGACGTTGGGATTATTATTTGACGGCGAGCGGGGTGGAACGAAAAAATGAACTGGCGGCGGCGCAATGGCGTTTTGCGGTACAGATTTATCGAGACATCCGTCAGGCCGGACAAAGACTGGCTCAATTGTTCGAAGCCCGACAAATTCGCCAGGTTGCGTTGTTTGGGATCAGTGAAATAACGGAAATCGCGTATTTGTGTCTGATGGAACGTCAATTGTCGGTAAGCGCGGTATTTTCCGACCGGATGCCGTCATTTCTGGGGATACCGGTCCGGAGTACGGCGGCAATGACGGAAAACGTTGCCGGCGTGGTTATTTATTGCGGCGATGGGGAGGTCGACCTTTTTTCCTTAAAAAATCTTCCGGACGGGATATCTTTTCCGGAAAAAACTTATAACGTATTAGGAGAAAAGGTGCAGGCGGGGGCGTCGGTACCGGCATGGACGGAGGCGGATCGACGAATCGATAAGATGATTGCCGACATCGAAACGGTTCTGTTGCACAATTTAGCTTGTCCGTTCGAACTTTACTGGCTGAATCCGGAAGAAGGAATGCGCCAGCGGATCGAATTGCGTCTCCGGGCTCCGCAAAAAGCAAATATGGAAAAAATCAGAGAAGAAATTGCCGATATCAATATCATGTACCTGTTCGATCTGATGGAATTACGGCAGATGGACGAAACGGAATATGAGCAGATTCGGCATTCGTCCCGAAAAATCAGGTAGCGGAGAAAGAAAAATGGAAGTATTGGCCATCATTCCGGCGCGCGGCGGCAGCAAATCGATTCCGCGCAAGAACATTCTGCCGTTGGCGGGCCGGGCGTTGTTGGGGTGGACGATTGCGGCGGCCCAGGCGGCAACCACGGTCAGTCGCGTCGTGGTTTCCACCGACGATGCGGAAATCGCCGCGGAAACCCAGCGGGAAGGGGCGGAAGTCGTCTGGCGTCCGGCCGAGATCAGCGGCGATGCGGCATCCTCGGAATCGGCGTTGCTGCAGGTTTTGCATTTTTTGGCGGAGCAGGAAAATTATCATCCGGACCTGGTGGTTTTTCTGCAATGCACGTCGCCGCTGACCTTGGCGGAAGACATCGATCATACGGTGGAATTGTTGCAGCAGGAGAAAGCGGATACGGCGTTGACGGGGACGGCGTTTCATTACTTTGTCTGGAAGGTGGATCAACAGGGGCAGGCGGAAGGGGTCAACCACGACAAACGGTTCCGTCCGCGGCGGCAGGACCGGGAACCGCAATACCTGGAGAACGGCGCGGTTTATGTGATGAAGACGGCGGGATTTCTGGAGTATAAACACCGCTTTTTCGGCAAGACGGTGATGTCGTTGATGCCGGCGGAACGGTGTTTTGAAATCGATGAGCCGGTGGATTTCAAGATTGCGGAAAATCTGTTGAGGGAACGGGAAATCCAGCGGCAGTTGGCGTTGCTGCCGGCGGAAATCGCGGCGCTGGTGCTTGATTTTGACGGCGTCATGACGGATAATATGGTGATCGTCGGCGATGACGGACGGGAAAGCGTGCGGTGTTCCCGTGGGGATGGCATGGGAATTGCTCAGCTGAAAGCGACGGGAATTCCCGTTTTTGTTTTGTCGTCGGAATACAATCCGGTGGTGACAAAGCGTTGTGAAAAACTGCATGTTCCCTGTATTCAGCAGGTTGAGAACAAAGTGACAACGCTATTACAGTTATTGAAAGAACAGCAATTGCCGGCGGCGGCAACAGTTTTCGTCGGGAATGATATCAATGATTTGGACTGTCTGGCGGCGGTCGGTTGCGGGGTAGCCGTCCGGGATGCGCAGGAACAGGTGTTCCACCAGGCGCGAATCGTTTTGAGCCGTAACGGCGGTGCTGGGGCCGTCCGGGAAATTTGCGATCTGATTCTGCAAAAAACAGGAAAGAAAAAGTCATGAACAAAGTCAAGATCGGGAATTGCATGATTGGGGAAGGGGAACCGGTTTTTATTATCGCGGAAATCGGGATTAATCATAACGGCAGTGTGGATATTGCCAAAAAGTTGATCGATGTGGCTCAGGTGGCCGGCTGCAATGCGGTCAAATTTCAGAAGCGGACCCCGGAAATCTGCGTTCCGCCGGCGCAGCGCAACACCATGCGGGAAACGCCCTGGGGCATCATCACGTATATGGAGTACCGGGAAAAGCTGGAATTCGGAGAGGAGGAATATCGGGAAATCGACAACTATTGTCGGGCGAAAGGCATGTTGTGGTTTGCCTCCTGCTGGGATGTTCCGTCCGTGGAATTTATTGAACAGTTTCAACCCTGCTGCTATAAAGTGGCCTCGGCGTCGCTCACGGACGACGGTATTCTGGAGGCCATGAAAGCAACCGGGCGGCCGGTTATTCTTTCCACCGGGATGTCGACTTTGGAAGAAGTGGACCAGGCGATCGCCCGGTTTCCGTCGTCGCAGCGGCTGGTCATGCAGAGTACCAGCACGTATCCGTGTGCGGCGGAAGAAATTAATTTGAAAGTCATGGAAAAATACCGGCGGAAATATTCCTGCCCGGTCGGATATTCGGGACATGAATCCGGGTTGCAGATTTCCCTGGCGGCGGTCGCTTTGGGCGCCAATTTGATCGAACGCCATATTACTCTTGACCGGGCGATGTGGGGCAGCGATCATGCGGCGTCGTTGGAGCCGCAGGGTTTGATGAAGTTGGTGCGCGACATTCGGATTATTGAAAAAGCGCTGGGCGACGGCAACAAGAGAGTTTATGACTCGGAAATGTCGAAGCGAAAAATGTTGCGGAAATAGCATGACCTGCTCGCAGTGATGGGGCGCTGCGGCGGAAAGATTAGAATTCGGGCCGGAGTGGGAGACGGCTTCCCGAAAGAAGATTTTCGGGACGGTCCTGGTCTATCGGCTGGAAGAAGAACAGGAGGTGGCGATGCTGACAATTTTTTCCTGGCCGGATACGCTGGAAAGCGGTCCGAAGGCCATGATTTATCGCAGTGCGATCGAATCATGGGTGAAATTGGAAATCAAGCCGCGGATTGTACTGCTGGGACCGGGACGCGGGGTGGCGGAGTTCTGCCGGGAAAAGAAGTTGGAACACGCCGGAGCAGACGAGACGGAAAAGCCGTTGATTTCGACCGTGTTCCACCAGGGAACGCAGGCGCGGAAAGAAAATGATTTTTTTGCCTGTGTCGAACCGAATTTGTTGCTGAATGACGATTTCAGTAAAATTTTTCGTTATTTGGAAAAAACGGTTTCCGGACCGTTTCTGGCTTCCGGCCGGGAAACCTCGCTGGAAATCACGGAACAGCTGGAATCCCGGAAAGATTTCCGGGAAGCGCAGGACTTGGCGGCGGCAGGTGTGCGGAGCTCGCCGGAGCAGATCGGATATTTTTTGTTTTCGGCGACGCGGATGCCGGTTTTTCCGGCGTTTCAATGGGGTGGACATCCGTGGCAGCAATGGTTGATCTGGGCTGCGGTTACGGCACGGATTCCCGTGATCGACCTTTCCGAGGAAGTGCGGGTTGTGCGGTTGACTGCCGCCGGAGTGGCGGAACCGCCGGCGGCCCGGGAAGAAGAAGTCTTGCAACTGGCCGGGGGAGCGGAGCACTTTGGCAACCTGTTGGATGCGGATTATCTTTTCCGGCAGGGGGAATTGGTTAAAAACCGTTCGGCGGAATATTACGACCGGCGTTTTCTGCATCCGTTGCTGGCGTTGAAAGCCAAAATGTTGCAGTCGATTCCGTTTCCCCGGAAATAATCGGGATTGGCGGTACGTACTGGCGGGATTCCGATTTCTGCGTATATTATCTGGTCGGGCAGAGTGTTTGAACCGCTGGCGAAGGGAAATTCGGACGGCAACGTGAAGCTATTGCGTCAACTTTTAGTGTTATTCAGTCCTGGTGAGAAAACGATGCTGGGATTGTTTGTCATTCTGAATCTGTTTTGTTCCCTGCTGGAGTTGCTGGGAATCGGGGCGGTGCTGCCGGTCATCATGCTGTTGACGGATCCCGGCGCGATTCAGCGGAACTGGTACTTGAAGAAGGTTTATGAGCTTTTCTCCGCCGGGTCTTTTCCTGAATTTATGATTGAACTGTCGGTGGGGATCGTGGGTTTTTTCCTGGTCAAAAACCTATTTATGTTTGCGGTTTACATCTGGCAGCAGCGGTTTCTGGAACGGACTTACGAGCAGATGACCGAAAATTTGATGCGCGGTTATCTGGAAAAGCCCTATGCATATTTTAATCTTCATCCCGCCGCGGAAATTTTACGGAATATTCAAGCGGTGCAGCAAGTCGTGCTGGGAATGTTGACGCCGGGACTGATTCTGGTGTCGGAAGTTTTGACGGTGGGTGTTTTGACGGTTTTTCTGCTTTGGGTCAATCCCGGCATGACGTTGATGCTTGGCTTGTTGCTGGGAACTCTTCTGCTGGCGGGGTTGCGAATGTTTAAACGGAAAACGCTGCAACTGGGACAGGTCAAAACCGATGCGGATAAAGCACAGATCGGCAATATCCTGCAAGGATTCGGCGGCATTCGGGAAATTCGCTTGCTGGGACTGGAAGATTTTATTCTCCGCCGCTCGCGACCGGCGACGATCCGACTGGGAAACAGCATCAAGACGGCGAATATTCTGGGTATTTTTCCGCGGTTCTATATCGAAATTCTTGCCATCTTCGGGGTTTTTGCCCTTTTGATTGTGATGCTTAAGCTTGGAATCAAGGAGACGGCGATTGTTGTGGAGATTTCAATTTTTGCCATGGCGGCGGCGCGGCTGATGCCGTCCGCCACCCGGATTGGCATGTCCATCAATAATATCCGGATTTTTATTCCGCCGTTCAACTATTTTTACGACGATATGGTTGCCGTCAAACAGCGACCGTCTTTGCCAAAAGAGTTTTATAAACCGGAGCTGCTGCCGTTTGATTCCGCGATCGAACTGCAAAACGTTTCTTTTTCCTATCGTCCGGAAACCCCTCTTTTCGAACGAATTTCGTTGCGGATTGAAAAAAATCGGAAAATCGGCCTGGTCGGACCCTCCGGCTCCGGGAAAAGCACGTTGGTCGATCTGATTGTCGGGCTGTTGTCGCCGACTCGCGGGGCGATTCTGGTCGACGGCAACCATATTCAGGATCATTTGGCGAATTGGCGGGCCAATATCGGCTATATTCCGCAGCAGATTTTTGTTTTCGACGATACCGTCCGCGGCAACGTGGCGTTGGGGCTCGCGCCGGAAGCGGTTGATGAGGAACGCTTGTGGGAGGTGTTGCGGATCGCGCAGCTGGAAAACGTTGTCCGGCGATTGCCCGGCGGGGTGGATGCGCTGCTCGGCGCCGGCGGAACGCAGTTGTCCGGCGGCGAACGGCAGCGGCTGGGCATTGCGCGAGCGCTTTACCGCGACCCGGCCGTCCTGGTTATGGATGAAGCCACTTCGGCGCTGGATCATGCGACGGAAGAAGATTTTCTCGCGGCCGTCGATACTTTGGCCGGACGGAAAACGCTGATCATCATCGCCCATCGGTTGACGGCCCTTCGAAGCTGCGATAAGATATATCGAATTGAGCATGGACAAATATCGGAAGAAAAGCAGTGATCCGGGCGTGATTGATTGTGACGACCAAAAAAACGGATAGGGTCCAGGCGGGATGAATATCTTTTTTGATACTTCGGTCATGTCGTTGTTTCCCAACGGAATTTCGGTTTACGAGCAGCAATTGTTGCTCGCGCTCAATGAACTGGATGTCGAGCGGGAATTGCATTTTTATACCGGAATCAGTTCCCTGTTGCCGCGACGGCATCGCGATTTCATGAACGGAGTGAAGGAGCACCTCGACATTCCGCTGTCTTTTGTCCGCAGTTATTGTCCGGCGCGTTATGCCGGGAAGTGGCCGTCTCTCCGGCGGGGATTGACCTGGGGCGGGGCGCGGTATGATTTATGTCACGCGCCGGCCAACGGGTTGCCGGAGTGGGTTCCGTTTCCGGGCGGGGTTCCGCTGGTGATGACCGTGCACGATCTGGCTTTCTGGCGGGCGCAGGATGGCGCCGGGGGAGAAAATTATCGCCGGCTGATGGAAAAAACCCTGTTGCCGCATCTTTCCCGCGCCGCTTTGATTCTTACCGACAGCGAGTTTTCCCGGCGGGAAATTATTACGCTGCTGTCGGTCCCGGCGGAACGGGTATATGCCGTTCCGTTGGCCACGCAGTTCGGCGCCGACATTCCGGCGGCGGAGCCGGGGATTCTTTCGGCGTGCGGTTTGGCGGAGCAGCAATATTTTTTGTCGGTCGGTCTGGTTCTGGCGCGCAAAAATTATCCGGGCTTGATTGCGGCCTTCCGAAAATATAAAGCAAGCCATCCGGCCTCCCGGCAAAAATTGGTCATTGTCGGTCGGCCTGCGCCGGGGACGGAACCCATTCAAAATCAGATTCGCCACGGCGGGGAGGACGTGATTTGGCGAACAAGCGTTACAACGCCGGAACTGATTGCTTTATACCGTCATGCCGCGGCGATGTTTCTGGTCTCGCGGTACGAGGGATTTGGCTTGCCGGTATTGGAAGCCATGCAATGCGGCTGTCCGGTTTGTTTCGGCACCGGCAGTTCGCTGGATGAACTTTGTCCGCCGGAAACGGCGATTCCGGTTCATCCGGATGACGGGGATGCGATTGCCGCCGCAATGGCGCGCTTGACGGAGGATTATGGCTGGCGGACGGCGTTGAGCGAGGCCGGTCGGCGTCAGGCGGCCTCGTATTCCTGGCGTCGGACCGCCGAACGGACGCTTCATTTCTATCGTTGCGCGGCGGAAGGAAAAACCCCGTGAATCCGATCCGGAAATATTTTTGGCAAAGCACCCGGCATGGCCGTTGGGGCGATGTTTTATGGTTGTTGGCGTTATTGATGGATGCCGGGTTGGCCAAACTTCGCCGCTTGGCCAAAAAACGCCGTCCGGCGGGAAAGATCCGGGTTCTGGTGATTCGTCTGGACGATTTGGGCGATTTTTTTCTCTGGTTGCCGTTTGCCGAAGCCTTGCGCCGGCATTATCCCGCCGACCGCTATGAACTGACGCTGTTGGGCAATCCGCCGTGGATTGACGCGGCTCCGCAACTGATGACGTATGACCGTTATTTGACTTTGGACCGACGGAAATTCGAACAGGACGACCGCTATTTTCTGGAGATGGCAGAGCTGTTTTCTATTGCGGACTATGATCTTTTAATTCAGCCTCGACACTACCGTTTTCTGAAGATCGACGATCTGTTTTTATTCTGGGTCCGGCCGGCCGAAAGCTGGACGCTCCGGTATGATTATGACCACGCGTATTCCCGGAAGGCTCGTTGCTGGATGCGACTGGTGGACGCTTGCTATACCCATCCGGTTCCCCTTCCGCCGACGAAGAAGGAGTTGGAAATCAGCGACGGCTTTCTGCGTGCGATTGCCGGGACGTCGGCGGGGCTGGATTTGCCGACTGATTGGGTGAATTTTGCGGGTCCGGATTTGCCGACCCCGTATTTTGTGGTTTTGCCGGGAACGGCAACGCCCGCCCGCCAGTGGCCCGGGGCGAATTTTGCCGAAGTCATAACTGCGTGGTTGAGCCGGACCGAATGGACGTGCGTATTGTGCGGCGGACCGCGCGAAACGGAACTGGCGGCGGAGATTATGGCCCGGGTCGGGTCGCCGCGAGTTGTCAACCGGTGCGGCCAGACGACCATTCTTCAACTTTGCGGCGTGATCGCCGGGGCTCGAATGGTGGTGGGCAATGATACCGGAGGGATCCATATCGCGGCCCTGGCAAAAGTTCCGTCCGTCGTGATTATCGGCGGCGGACATTGGGGGAAGTTTTTGCCGTATCCGGAAACCGAACGATTCCATCATCTTACCTCGCCTCGACTGGCGACGGTTATGCACCCTTGTTTCGGATGCGGTTGGCAGTGTCATAAAGTTCCGGCGGGACAATTGTTTCCTTGCGTTGCCGAGGTGACGCCGGCGCAGGTTTTACGGGAAATGAAGGAGCTCTTTTCCGAGTCCGGATGATTTTTGTCAAGAAGGAAGTAACGGCGGTGGTTTGGGAATGGGTTTGGGAATGGGTTTGGGAATGGGTTTGGAAATATTGCTTTCTGCAAAACAGGCCGGAAAGTGAAGTACAAAAGGGTATGGGACTAATGACTTTTTGCAACGGGATAAAAACGGCGGCAATCTGGATTTTTTATCCTCTCATCGAATGGTTGCCGAAGAAATGGACGTTAAGGTTTAAACTGGCGGGGTGGTTCTTGCTGTCGGACTGGCAGAAAATGCAGCGGGAGCTATATTTTAATCCTACCGATGTCCAGTTTTTGGATTTAACGCCGGAACAGGTCAAAGAACATTTTGCCGAACTGGATTCGGTGTCTCAGGAAGTGGCGCAGAATTTTATCCGGAAGTGTAAAGTCCATACGATGACTCAAACGATGTTGCCTTATCCTTCCGTCCTGATTCTGGATACCGAAAAGATACTGACTTTGTGCCAGATCAGAACTCGAAATCAGAGGCATCGAGAGCTGGCCGTGCTTCGGCAAAAATATCAGGTTGACGGAAATTACGAATCCCTGGTTTGTCATCATGGTTTGCCGCAGTTGCCGGACTCCGCAAAAAAGGTTATGGCGGGAAAAGACTTTATCGATGCCGGGGCGTATCAGGGTGATTCCTGTGTGATTTTGGCGGAATACGGGCCGCGGCGTATCTGGGCGTTCGAGCCTTCCCCCGCCAATCTGGCAGAATTACATCGAACGATGCAGAACAACAATATTCCGAAGACGCGATACGAAACGGTTGCTTCCGGGTTGGCGGCAACCGCCGGAACCTGTTTTTTCCATGACCGTGGCGATGGCGGAACCGAACTTAAGACAACCGGGGAAACCGAGACGACAGTAACGACTTTAGACCTGTTTGCCGCCGACCATGATTTAACCGTCGGATTGATTAAAGCGGATGTGGAAGGCATGGGGCTGGAAGTGGTTCGGGGCGCGGAAAAAACGATCAAGCGGGACCGCCCGGTATTGGCGCTGGCGATTTATCACAATCAGGATGAATTTTTACGAGTATATTCGCTGCTGAAATCCTGGCAATTGAATTATGTCTTTAAAATGCTGGATTTTCCGCCGCATTCCGAGTGCGAGATAACGTTGCTGGCCTACCCGGAACCGGGAAAATAAACGAATCTTAAATCGTGGGAAATGACGGGGTTTTAATATTGCTTCCATGGCTTGATGTGTCCGGGTCGGGCGACGGCGGTCTCGAATCGCGGGTAGCGGGGAAGACCCGGGGTGCTTTTGAAGAAGCGCCCCCTTTCTTCCCCGCGCCCCCATTTTGACCCCGCAAAACTTCTATTCTATTTATCTCTTTGCGAAGCAAAGAGATAAATAACTTAAAAAGTTTGAAAGTCAGGAAATGGGGTTCGGGGAGAAACCTTGAAAAATTTGCAAATTTTTCGGGGTTTCTCCCCGGAAGCTCGATTTGAGACTGGCGCCGTCAGGCGAAACGGCACATGATATTCAGTCGCCCCCTCGACGGCCGTCTTTTTGATGTAATCTTTTATCCCGCCAATGGTTATAATTGTTAGTCGATTGTAAAAATTCATTCGAGGAGTTATAATTCAGTAATATTTGTATCGATGATTGAAATCGTCAATGGCATAATATCGGAGTTATAAACGAGTCATGAAGCCGTTTTTATTGACTGCACCGATATTGATGGTGGTGTTTAATCGGCTGGAAACCACGCAGCGGGTTTTTGCGGAAATCCGCCGGGCGCGGCCGTCCCGGTTGTTTGTGGCGGCCGACGGCCCGCGGGCCGGCCATTCCGGGGAAGCGGAAAAGTGTGCGGCCGTCCGACAATTTGTTTTGGCTCATATCGACTGGCCCTGTGAAGTCAAAACCCGGTTTCTCGATCACAATTTAGGGTGTCGCTGGGGCGTCAGTTCCGCCGTGAACTGGTTTTTCGAGCAGGTGGAAGAGGGGATTGTTCTGGAAGACGACTGTTTGCCGCACCCGGATTTTTTTCGTTTCTGCCAGGAGATGCTGGAACGTTATCGCCGCGATACCCGGGTGATGCATATCGGGGGCAGCAATCATCAGCATGGGGTGCGCCGGGGTGACGGAGATTATTATTTTTCCCGGTTCGTTCATATCTGGGGATGGGCCTCGTGGCGTCGGGCATGGTCCCATTACGATGTGGAAATGCATTTGCTGGACGAATTTGAACGCCGGCATCTGATCCGTGCGATTTTTTCTTCCCGGAACATGCAGACCCGCTGGTTGCAGATTCTGCACGATGTGCGCGCCGGGCGGATCGATACCTGGGATTTCCAATGGAATTTTGCCGTGATGTGCCAGCGGGGACTGGGGATCATTCCCAATCTGAATCTGATCGAGAATATCGGGATGACGACCGGGGGAACCAATACCGCCGGCATGAAAATGCTGCGGAAATTCGATTTTTCCATGACGACGGAATCCCTTCCGGCCGATCTCCGTCCGCCGACGTTCATCCTGCCGATTCCCGAGGCGGAAAATTTGACGTTCCAGGAATTCAGACTGCCTTTGAAGTCAAAAATCAAACGTTTGGTTTGGGCCGTTCTCGGACTGGATCCCTGTTCTTCCCGAAAAGCGCCAGTGGAAAAATAACGCCCGCCTCGTTTTGAACTTAATAACGGGGAAATAACGGGGAAATAACGGCTTGGAAAAGATGCCTTTTACGGGAAACAGGGAGAGGAATGACCGTCATTTCAAGGGGCCGGCGATTTGCGCGAATCCCGGGGTTTTTGCCGAAAGGGGTTGCATCTGACCGGGGGTGTTCTATAGTTTCATCGGTTGTTGATTTCGGCCGAATATAAGGGGAGAGGTGGCATGAGAAGGGTTACGGCGCTGGTTATGATGATGGCGGCATTCGGCGGATTGCCGGGGAGTTTGTCGGCATGGGTGGTCGATCATCGCTGTACCGACCTGGCGCAGGTGCCGGATGCGGCGCTGCAAATGGCGCGGACCGAATTGAAAGTAAGTTTTGCCCACGGCGCTGCCGCGGCGCAGATCACCGCCGGACTGGCGGCGTTGAAGACCGCCAATCCGAGCCTATATAGTTTTTCTTTGACTCCGGGTGAATCCGAATCCGATACGCTTTCGATCTGGAACCGGATGCCGACCGGCGAATTGGGGGAGCCGGAGAAAAATAACCCGTGGTTCGTTCGAACCGAAAAGTTTCTGACGGGGGCGGGACGGGACCGCAATGTGGTTATCTGGGCGTGGAATGATCAGCTGGGAACGATTTCGGCGGCGGATTTTCAGAGTTATTTTAAACAGATGGACGTCTTGGAGAAACGGTTTCCCAAAGTCCATTTCATCTATATGACTGGCCCGCTGGACGGCACCGGCGAAGAAGGTGAGCTGTATCGGCGCAATGAAGCCATCCGGAAGTTTTGCCGGGAGAATCATAAAAATCTGTTCGATTTCGCCGACCTGGAGAGTTTTGCGCCCGGCGGGAACGTCGATTACCGGAAATATCGCGTGAAAAGCGACGGTTCTTACTTCGCCGGAGGGAAAAAACGCAACTGGGCGCAGGAATGGCTGTCGCGCCATCCGGAATTTCGTACGGAATTGCCGGCCAAAGTCCCGCAATCCACGCCGCTTCATGCTGCGTTGAAAGCCCGGGCCTTCTGGTGGATGATGGGGTGTCTGGCCGGATGGGTCCCGCTGTCGCACGACAATCCCGGCGGACTGCGTCCGATTCCGCGGACGCCGGCGGTGGCTTCGGCGACGACGAAATCTTCGGCCGGAAACGATGCCCAAAAACATCTTTACCGGTTCGACGATGTACAGGATTACCGGAATTGGATTTTGAGTGGAGCGCAAGGGACATTGATTCCGGAGCAGGGGACGGGGATGACGATTCCGCCGGGGACTCCGGGCGTGGCGATTCATCGCGGCCGGATGCCCGTGTGCGCGCTGGAATTCAAAGCCCGGCTTGAGACCGGAACGACGTTGAGCTGGTATTTCAATACGGAATGGAACAATTCCTGGAATCCGACATCGGGCTTGGGGGGCGTGTGCAACGATCAGGGATGTTTGCTGCTGCTGAACGGAAAGAGTTTTAAATTTAAAAAATCGGTCGCCGGCGACCGGAAAGAACATCGTTTCCAGATTTGGCTTCGTGACGGTCAGGTTTTCTGGGCGATCGACGGCAAACTGGTGGCGTCGCATTCGCTTCCGGCCGAGCTGGCGAACCGGCCGGGCGTGCTGGCGATCGGCGGGTGGGAATCGACGGTTCATGTCGAGTCGGTATTTTTTCAGACCCGCTAAGTCTGACAAGCGTTTCGGGTTGGTTTCCGAGGAGGACTCGGCAATTCGAAAGAACCATTTCAGGAGGATGAATTTATGCGTTATCGTCAAGTGCCGAAAAACGGCGATCAATTGTCGATTCTGGGTTTCGGCTGTATGCGGTTGCCGATGGCCGGAGACGCGATTGATGAGTCCCGGGCGATCCGGCAGATCCGTGCCGCCGTCGACCAGGGCGTGAATTATCTGGATACGGCCTGGCCGTATCACGGCGGCGCCAGCGAACCGCTGTTGGGCAAAGCCCTGCGCGACGGCTATCGGCAACGGGTCAAAGTCGCCACCAAATTGCCGTCGTGGATGATCAACAGCCGGGCCGAAATGGACCGTTATCTGGACACCCAGCTGGCCAAACTGGAAACCGATCACATCGACTACTATTTGCTGCATTCGCTGGACGGCGGCTCCTGGGATCGGATTCAGGCGCTCGGCGTGCTGGATTTTCTTGACCGCGCCAAGGCCGACGGCCGGATTGTCAACGCCGGGTTTTCCTTCCATGGCCTGTTGCCGGACTTCCGGCGGATCGTGGACGCCTACCCGTGGATTTTCTGTCAGATTCAGTACAATTATCTCGATCAGGAATATCAGGCCGGTACCGCCGGATTGGAATACGCCGCGGCAAAACAACTGGCGGTAATCATTATGGAACCGTTGCGCGGCGGCAACCTGGCCCGTAATCCGGCCCCGCCCGCCATTGAAAAACGGTGGAATACGGCATCGGAACGGCGGACCCCGGCGGCCTGGGCGTTGCGCTGGGTCTGGAATCGCCCGGAAGTGACGGTGGTCTTGTCCGGCATGAACGAAGAAACACAAATTACGGAAAATCTGGCCATCGCGGATGCCGCCGCCGCCGGGTCGTTGACGGCCGCCGAACTGGAACTGGTGGAGGAAGTGCGCCGGGAATACGGACGGCTGATGAAGGTCAGCTGTACCGGCTGCGGCTATTGCATGCCGTGTCCGGCGGGCGTGATGATTCCGCTTTGCTTTGAAGAATACAACAAAATGCACTTGTTCGAGGAATTTGAAGACGGCAAATTCCGGTACGCGTTTCGGTTGAGCGGAGAGCTTGCCGACGGCAAGCCCGGTTATGCTTCCCAGTGCCGGAAATGCGGGGCCTGCGTGAAAAAGTGTCCGCAGAAAATTCCGATTCCCGACATGTTGGCCAAGGTAGCGGCCGAGATGGAAGACGCCGCCTTGCCGGAGCGGCTGGCCGCCGCCCGGCAGATTCTAAAGAAAAAAGTAAAATAAGCGGCCTCGTCTTAAATCGCGGATAGCGGGGAAGACCCTTGAGAAAATTCCAAATTTTTCGGGGTTCTTCTCCGGAAACATGGTTTCAGGCGCCCGCCTATTGGCCGAGAATCAGACCGTCCTGCAGTTCGACGATCCGGTCGGACAGCCGGGCCACGTTGCGGTCGTGCGTGACCATGGCAATTGTGACCGGGTCTTTTTCCCGATGCATCGTCTGGAAAATTTCCAGAATCCCCGCGCCGGTCTTCGAGTCGAGGTTGCCGGTAGGTTCGTCGGCCAGAATCAGTTTCGGACGGTTGATCAGCGCCCGGGCGATGGCCGCTCGCTGCTGTTCGCCGCCGGAAAGTTCATAGGGACGATGTTTGATCCGATGCGCCAGTCCGACGTTTTGCAGTAAATGTTCGGCGCGGTCGCGGAGTTCGCGCCGGTTGACGCCGTCCAGCATACCCGGCAATTCCACGTTTTCCCGTACCGTCAATTCCGGCAGCATGTGGTAGGATTGAAAGATAAAGCCGATCTGCCGCCGGCGGAAATGCACTTGTTGCAACCGGGACATCCGGGAATATTCCATGCCCTGATAAAGAATTTCGCCGCGGTCGGGATGCTCCAGCGAGCCCAGCAGATTCAGCAGTGTGGTTTTGCCGCTGCCGGAGGCGCCCAGCAGCGCAATCCAGATGCCGTGCAGAATTTCGAGGTCGACGCCGCGCAACACCGGCACCGTGACCGGGCCCATCCGGTAGCTTTTTTCCAATTTACGGGCCTGCAGAATCACTTCGCCGGGCCGGACAACCATCTGGTCGTTATTCATAGCGCAACGCCTCCGCCGGAGTCAACCGCGCCGCCCGCCAGGCCGGAATCACCGCCCCCAGCGTACAGAGCACCACCGAAATCCCGATAATCAAAGTTAAATCACTGCCGATGATGTGCGCCGGCAGCTCATTGAAGTAATAAAACTCCGGCGGGAACAGCGGCCGCCCGGTCAACTGCGACATCCACGCCAGCAGGTTGTTGCGATACGTCACCACCGCGATGCCCAGCACCGCCCCGGCTCCGGCGCCAATCACGCCGACAAAAAATCCTTGCAGCAAAAACACCATCATCACGGTCGGCGACGACGCCCCGACCGCTTTCAACAGGCCGATTTCGCGCGTCTTCTGAATCACCACCGTAATCAGCGTATTGGTGATCGAGAACGCCGCCACCAGCACGATGAATACCAGCAGGAAAAACATCATGTTCTTTTCCACGCCGAGGACGCCGAGCAGTTGTTTGTTGATATCCTGCCAGGTCATGACACTGTACAGCGGCAGTGCTTTGCGGAGCCGGGCGGCGTCGCCCTGGATGTTGAACGGATCCTTCACCCAGACATAGAGCTCGGAGGCGCTGCCCAGCGGCAATTCCAGCAGGTCGTTGGCGTCTTCCCGATTGATGAAAATGATCTGGCTGTCGAAATCGTACTTGCCGAAAGAGCAAATCCCGGTGACGATAAATTCTTCCGGCAAATAAACTTTGTTGGTTTTGTGCGCCAGCACCTTGCCGTCCTTCTGAACGTCGACCATTTTAGCCAGTTTGGTCGGAGAATGAATGAGAATCTTGCTGCCGATCGTGGCGTGAAGCTGGTCGGCGATATAGTTGCTGATGACGACCTGGTTTTTCCCCAGTTCCGCCTTGCCGAAAGAAAGATGAGCGGGCAGATTGACCCGGTTGTCGGCGGTTTCCTGATCGAGGCCGATGGCTTGCTTGGGAATGAAGCGGGCGCCGAACTGGATCAAAATCGGGTGAGTCGTGACCGGCACGGCCTGCGCCCCGGCATCGCGCACGGTTTTAATCACGCTGTCGGGATCGCGGATAAAGCCGGTGTAATAGTCGTAAATCTGGATGTGCGCGGTCGTTTCCAGCAGTTTGGTCTTCATCAGGTCGGTGAACCCGGTCATGACCGCCAGCACGACGATCAGCACCGCCACCCCCAGCGCCACCCCGGCCAGCGAAAGCAGCGTAATCAGGGAGACGGCGCTGCGCTGCGGTTTGAAATAACGCCATGCCAGAAAAAATTTCGAACGGATATCCATAACCTTCCTTATCAAACCGTGTTCAGTTGCCGTTGCCATTTGCCAAAATCAGCTTAATATATAACACCGTTACCGTTTTTTCACCAGTATTAATTTTTTTGGGAGTGAAATCATGTCAGACCCCGCTTCCGGCCGTTCCTACTGGGACGCCGTTGCCGGCAAAAAAGAATTCACCGTACCGCTGCCGGAAGCACTGTTGACGCGCTACGTGGCGTCCGACGCCGCGCTGCTTGACTGCGGTTGCGGCTACGGCCGGTCGCTGGCGGAATTGCAATCTCGGGGCTATCGCCGGCTGGCCGGGTGCGACTTTTCGTCGGCCATGATTGCGCTGGCCCGGGCGCGGGTTCCCGACGCCGAACTGAAAGTCAACGCGCCGCTGGAACTGCCGTTTGCCGACCGCAGTTTCGACGCGGTGCTGTTGCTGGCGGTGCTGACCTGCATCATTGCCGACGCCGACCAACAGCGGATGCTCGGGGAAATCGTCCGGGTATTGCGGCCCGGCGGCGTTGTGATTGCCGGTGATTTTCTGCTCAATACCGATGCCCGCAATCAAGCCCGTTATCGGCAGTATCAGGCGCAATTCGGGACGTATGGCGTGTTTGCGCTGCCGGAAGAAGGCGCGGTGCTGCGGCATCACGACCGCGCCTGGCTGGAGACGCTGTTCGCCGGGTTTGACGCGCTGGATTTTCAGACGACGGTTTACCGGACCATGAACGGGCATCGGTCGAACGGATTTTACTTTGTCGGAAAGCGAACGGAAAGAACCGGTTCGAACGCTTGATTATCGGGCTGCCGACGCTATGGTAACTGCGGCAGCGAAAGGGATTCGGGAATGATCGTCGGACTTGGCACGGACATTGTCAGTATTGCGCGCATTCAGAGTATTCTGGACCGGGATCGCGAGGCGTTTCTGGAACAGGTCTTCAGTCCGGCCGAACGCGCCGAAGGTTTGCGCCGCAGCAAAAACGCCGAATATTTCGCGGGCCGCTGGGCCGTCAAGGAAGCCATGGGCAAAGCCCTTGGCTGCGGCATCGGCGGCGGCTGCAACTGGCGCGACGTGATTACCCTTACCACTCCGGGCGGACAGCCGGTCACCTCATTGGCTGGACAGGGAGCCAGGACCGCCGCTGCTTGCGGCATGGTCAAAATTCACGTCTCTTTGAGTCACGAACGGGAGTATGCTTGCGCGACGGTTATTCTGGAAGGTGAAATTCCCTCCGTGTCGGGCTCGGGCCCGGATTGATTTTCATCGCACAGAGATTATAATTATGCTGATAACCGGGGAGATATGATGAGTAATACGACGTTGCCGGAAGTAGTCGCCGCCAAATGGATCTGGAAGAAATCGCTGTTGGGACGGGAAGACAGTTTTCTTTTCGCCCGTCAAAGTTTTTCCCTGGCGCAGAGCGGGGTGCCGGCGGATTTCTGGATCAGCGCCAATCACGGCTATCAACTGTTGATCAACGGCCGGTTCGTCGGCCGCGGACCGTCTTCCGCTCCCGACGGCTGTTCGTATGCCGACTATTACGACCTCTCTTATTATCTGGACACCGGCGTCAATGTGATCGCCATTCTGGCGCACCATACCGCCGGTGAAACCTATGCTCATTCCGCCAAAGTTCCCGGGCTCTGGTGCCAGCTCAACATCAACGGTGTGCCGACCGTCTGTTCCGGGTCCGACTGGAAAGTGTTGTCCGGCGACTGTTATCATTATGCGCGGCCGCGGCGGGGCAAAAATCTCGAGCTGGTGGAAGTCTGCAACCTCCAGCAGTATCCGTGGGGATGGAGTCTCGGCAATTATTTCGATCTGGGCTGGACCTTCTGCGATTACACCGTCAAAGCGGAAGAATTCCCCTCCCGATTGATTCCCAATCCGCTGGAAGCGCCGGAATTCGAAGAACTCAACGACAATTGGTCGTTTGTGGCTCAGGGCACTCACGACCCGACGGCGATGCTGACGCAGATTCATTTCGAACAATTTGCCACCAAGCCCGGTGTCTATGGCGCGCGGACGTATCTTTTTGCCGATCCCGCCGGGCAGGAATCCGTCAAACTCTACTGTGACAAACCGTGTCGGTTGCTGGTCAACGGAACCCAGATCATTCTCCATGAACCCGCGGCGGAGTGTAATTATTCTTCATGGACCCTCGACCTCCAGCAGGGTTGGAACGAACTGCTGCTTTTTCAGCAGACCGATACCGCCAGTATGGGTGCCATGTTGGCTTTTACCCAACGGCTCAAAGGCGGGCTCGACCTCTATTCCGCTCCCGACGAACGGGCGGAAAAGGGCTGGCGGATTTTCGGACCGTTCCGGAAACCGTTCTCCGAACTGACCGCGTCGCTGGATCCCGCCCTGGCGCCGTTGGGCTGTTCCCTGGCCGCCAAAAATATCATCACCGACGCCCAGGCCTATCTCGACAGCAGCGAAATGACGGTGGAAAAAACTGATTTCGGCGAAGCTCGCCAGGTTTCGCTGCAACGCTATGAATTTGTCGTTTTCGACCTGGGTTTGCTGCAATACGGCTTCCCCGGCCTCTCGCTGGAGGGAAAAGCCGGCGACATTGTCGATATCACCTACGGGGAAACGCTCAACGACCTGAAGATTCCCCGCAATCACGACCACACCCGGTCGGTGGATACGCTGATTCTCCGCGCCGGCAGCAACCGGTGGTTGAAGTTCTCCGCCGCCTGTTGCCGCTATGTGATGGTTTCCACCCGCCGCTGTACCGACACCGTGACCGTCAACGGGCTCTGGATTGTTCATTACGCCCGGAATTTCCGGAAAAACACCCTGTTCCGCTGTGCCGACGAAGAAATCAACCAGATTTGGGAAATCAGCCGGTATTTGTCGCTGCTGTCGGCCAAGAGCACGTTCATCGGCATCCCGTTCTACCGCCGGACTCAATATCTCAGCGACGCCTGCATTCAGGCCCGCAACTCCTATTACATCAGCAACGACTATTCCCTCAGCCGGAAAGCGCTGCTGGAATACGCCCGGGCACAGTTCGAAGACGGCTCCATTCCGCGCTCGATCAGCGGGATTCCCGAGGCCAATCATATCGATCAGATGATGATGTATCCGCTCTGGGTGCAGGATTATTTCCGCTACAGCGGCAACGACCAGTTTCTGACGGAAATTCTGCCCCATATCGACCGCCTGATCCGGTACCTGGACGGTCTGACCGACCGCCGGAGCGGCCTGCTGGAAGAGTTCCCGGAATGGAACAACATCCAGTTTTTCCGCAAAGAAGAAATCGACAAACACGGCATGGTCACCGCGCTCAATGCCCTTTATTGCCGGGCGCTGTTTGCCGCCGCCGACCTCCATCTCAATCATGGCGACAAAGACCGGGCCGAAGCGCTCCAGCAACAGGCCTCCCGCATCGCCGCCCGGGTCCGCAAACTCACTTATGACGAAGATCTTCAATGTTTCGCCGATAGTTTCCACGACGGCAAGCGGTCGACCGGCTACTCGATTTATACCAATGTCCTCGCCCTCTATTCCGGAATTGCCCTGCCCGAAGACGCGGAAGCCATCTTCGTCCGGTTTTTCAGCAATTCGGACTGGGCGGAAACGCTTACGCTCGGCAAAATCGGCATTCTGTTCCGGCTGTTCCTGCTCGACACCCTGTATGCTTACGGTCAATCCCGGCTGGCGCTCGAATACCTGCGCTTCTGCCATCGGGAATTCGCCAAGGACAAGACTATGACGCCGGGACTGGCCATCGATCGCACGTTGCCGACGACCGCGTTTCTGATTCAGGAAGTGGCCGGCATCCGGTTGGCCACGCCGGGCTTTTCCACCGTCTACTTCTGTCCGGCGGCCGATCTGGTTAAAGGCGTCAAAATGGCGTTGCCGACCGCGCACGGCCGCATCAAGGTTGATTGGAAGGTGGACGACAAAGGCAATCTCGAAGCCAAAATCGACGCCAACTATCCGTTGAACGTTGTCCCGCAGCTGCCGCCGGAATTGATGGAGAAAACCACCCTTCTGTTGGGAAAACAGGTTATTGTCCTGGATCCGGACAGCCGGAAAGCCTAACCGTTATTTCTCCGTTATTTTTATATTTCAGCTCAAAATATGCCCGTTATTTCAGATAATCGGCGTCAATCCGGTCAACCCCGGTTTCCGGGGAAAATCTTGAAAAATTGGCCAATTTTTCACCGCCATCCCACAATTTGAGAAATTTCGTATTTTTACCCAAATTTTGAGCTTAATACTGATGAATTATGACCTCCCCTGTTTGGTCAGAGTATGATCCGTTAAGCAAGGATGATAAAATGAGGCGCGAATTGAAGTGGGGTGCAGGTCGCCGTCAGGCGAAACGGGACCGGATATGGGGCGTCTCACTTCGCACGATTTCCCTTTTTCGGTAGGATGGCTGTGCAAAGTTTTCGGGGTTTCTCCCCGGAAACTCGTTTTGCGCCTTTCCGCTTGATGCCTGCAATCTTTTTTCCTTCGAGCGAAAGAAAGATGACGTTTTTGACGGATTCTTTGGCGAAAATGCTATTTTCGTATCTTTGACGCGGGGTCGAATTGTCGGTTAAATATCACGTAAAATATTTACCATAAAATATTTATCGATACTTATCGGAACCTGGCACGCGGTCTGCAATGGCACTACCGCATCACCGGCACCAAGAGGACCGGATCGCATAAATTTCAAGTAGTATGAGGTGAATGAGAATGAACAATAAACCTGGTTATTTAATCGATATGGACGGTGTGGTTTACCGTGGAAAAGAGATTATTCCCGGCGCGCAGGAGTTTATCAATCGGTTGCGCAAGAGCGAGACGCCGTTCTGTTTTCTGACTAACAACAGCCGCCGGACGCGGAAAGACGTTACCACCTATATGAACCGGATCGGGTTCGATATCGAGGAAAAACACGTCTTCACCTGTGCCATGGCCACGGCGCGTTTTCTGAAGCGCCAGAAGCCCGGCGGCACCGCGTTCGTCATCGGGGAGGGCGGCTTGCTTCACGCTCTTAACGTGAACGGTTACGCCATCGTCGACCATGACCCCGATTACGTGGTGGTCGGCGAAGGCCGGACGTTCAACATGGAAGCGGTGGAGGCCGCCGTGAATATGATCCTCGGCGGCGCCAAACTGATTGCCACCAATCCCGACCCCAATTGTCCCACCGATCACGGGACGCGCCCCGGCTGCGGCGCCATCGCCGCCATGCTGGAAGTGGCGACCGGCGTCAAAGCTTTCAGCGTCGGCAAGCCCAGTCCGGTGATGCTGCGCGAAGCACGCAAGGAAATCGGTCTCGACACCGGCCGGACCACGATCATCGGCGATACCATGGACACCGACATTCTCGGCGGCGTCCAGATGGGCTATCGCACCGTTCTGGTCCTGTCCGGCAGCACGCGCCGTACGGACTTGGCGAATTTCGCCTACCGTCCCGACCAGATCGTCGACAGCATTGCCGCGCTCACCGATAAGATCGCCTGAACTCGACCCCTCTCTCCAGCCGTCGTCCGGAAGCGGGTTTCCGGACGGCGGCCTTTTTTTATGTGCGGACGGGGATTCCGGCCGCTTCGCGGTCGGCCAGCGTTTCGCCGCTGGACCGCGCCCGGCAACGTGCCGGTGCGGAGTTGTGGCGCGATTCCGGCGGCGGGTTCCGGCTGACGCCGTCCCCGCCGACTCGGAATCGCGCTACGGACGCCGTATTCTCTCGCCGGTGCTCGAGAATCTCGGACATGACAATGGACAGTTGACCTCGTGTAACATGCAAAACGGCGTCGAGGGGAGATTTCGGGGTCCGGGGGCCGAGGCGATAGCCGAGTATGCCCCGGTAATTACGCACCGGCACGCTGCCGGGCGGCCCCAGACCCCAAAAATACCGCCCAATCTATCCCATCGGCAATATCACGGGTAGGCTCGCAACGCGAGCCCGTCCGCCGGGTACGACCCGGTGCGAGATTACCGGGTCATACTCCGCGTTCCGCGTCGGCCCCAGGTCCCCCAATGCCGCCCAATCTATCCCATCGGCAACATCACGGGTAGGCTCGCAACGCGAGCCCGTCCGCTTAGGAATGCGCGCAGCGCAGGAGCAGCGGACGTAGGCAAGCGCCGTTTGAGCGTTTTACGGCCGTACAGGCCACGAGTAAGCCGAGCGGCGCTTGAGCGATCTTATCTCCCTCCAATGTTGACAATTTTTCTGATCCGTAGATATGCCCGGATCATGCTGGCTCGGGCAACAATCGGAGAGGACCGAAGTGATAAAAATGAACAATGACAAGATTATGCAAATGTTGAAGGACGCCACAACGCCTCGGGAACATTATTATAAATTCGAGCTGGATCAACGCAATAACACTTGTGCCAAATGTCAATCTTATGCCGGAAAAATATATTTATCCACCGATCCGGCAATGCCCCAATTGCCGATCCATCCCCATTGTAAATGTAAACTGGTAGCAATCCAAGGTCGGTTGCCGGCAACATTCAAGGGATTTGAAAATAAACGTTTTCAGGAACATGACGATTTGATCGCCGCCATTGTCGCCGATTTTAATACCCACAAAATGGAGTATGCCGGATGTACTGATATTCAGGCGGAAGGCATTCCGAACATGACACCTGAATTGTTCAAATCATTTCTTATTCAGGAATCCGGAGGCGATCCCGATGCATGGCATAAAGATCCAGGACAAATTAACAATCCCGGAGATTGGGATGAAAAGAAAGAAGCCCTTGGTTTGAAAGAACCGAAAAAACGCAATAGCGGCGATCTTAAGACTAACATGATTGCGGCATTGAAGTATTTAGTGCGGAAGGGATTTTATACTCCCCCAAAAACAGAAAAGGAACATAAAGGAAGATTTTTTAAGGGGTGGCGGTTTGCCGTAGAACGCTACAACGGACGAACTGATCCGACTGTCAATGGTAATATGTACCGGGAAGAATATGCAGATAAGATTATAAAACGAGCACAAAACCCCAATGTTTATGTTGCGCCGGTGATTCGTGTTCCGAAGAAGGAACAGGGAGAATAGATTTCTTTTTCCCGGTTTTCAAGATATAGTATCGGTATTATGTTCTATACTTTGAAAACCATTTTCATTTTAATCCGTCTGGCCGAGATTGTCGTCTGCGAACCGGCCGCTTTCCGGCGGGACGATTTTGTACAGATAACGATTTCCGGCGATGAGGTTGCCTGTAAAAAAATGGTGGTAGCAAAAGGCATTGCTTACAGTGCCATGATCAGAATTACTTCTCATGGCAATGGCGATTTGAAAATAGCAAATTTAGATCGTCTCCATGTATATGATGCCCATGGCGACGGCGATTTATTCCGCAATTGGCTGCTGACCATCAAATTTGCGGATTTCGACGGCGACGGCTACCGGGACCTGGTGATTTACGGTATTGCCGATTATTATGATGAAAACGGTGAAAAAGTACTGACGTCTCGTCCGATTATCCATCTCTACCGCTTTAATCCGCAAAAGCGGGAATTCGAGGAATTTTTCGTCTATGCGCCGACTTGGTATGATCTATACGATAAGGAAAATTGATTCGGCGGAACACGCTTCGTCTCAATTATAAAACGAGCACAAAACCCCAATGTTTATGTTGCGCCGGTGATTCGTGTTCCGAAGAAGGAACAGGGCGAATAGATTTCTTTTCCCCGGTTTTCAAGATATAGTATCGGTATTATGTTCTATACTTTGAAAACCATTTTCATTTTAATCCGCCTGGCCGAGATTGTCACTTGTGAACCGGCGGCGTTCAGTGTACATGATTTTATGCCGGTAGGTATTCATGGCGCAGAGATTGCCTGCAAAAAGGTTATCATTTCAAATGATATTGCGGTGAGCGCGATCATCCGAGTCACCCCGCATGGAAACGGGTATCTGAATGTTGCCAATTTAACCTCCGCGGATCTGTCGGTATATCGTTACAACTACCGCAATATACTTTTGACCATCAAATTTGCGGATTTTGACGGTGACGGCTACCGGGATTTGGTCATTTATGGGATCGAAGATTTTTATGGGGAAAAAGATGACAACCATGAAAAAATCCGCGGGTCCCGCCTGGTGATACGAATCTATCGCTTCACCCCTGAACGGCGACAGTTCGAGCCATTTTTCATCTATGCGCCGACCGATCGCCCGATTTACGATTGAACATTCATTGCGGTTGGAAACCTTATGTTCTACGAATAGCGGGTAGGGGGGATTCCGGCCGCTTCGCGGTCGGCCAGCGTTTCGCCGCTGGACCGCGCCCGGCAACGTGCCGGTGCGGAGTTGTGGCGCGATTCCGGCGGCGGTTTCCGGCTGACGCCGTCCCCGCCGACTCGGAATCGCGCCACGGACGCCGTATTCTCTCGCCGGTGCTCGAGAATCTCGGACCTGACAGCGGACAGTTGAACTCGTGTAACATGCAAAACGGCGTCGAGGGGAGATTTCGGGGTCCAGGGGCCGAGGCGATAGCCGAGTATGCCCCGGTAATTACGCACCGGCACGCTGCCGGGCGGCCCCAGGTCCCAAAAACACCGCCCAATCTATCCCATCGGCAACATCACGGGTAGGCTCGCAACGCGAGCCCGGCGAGTTAGGAATGCGCGCAGCGCAGGAGCAGCGGACGTAGGCAAGCGCCGTTTGAGCGTTTTACGGCCGTACAGGCCACGAGTAAGCCGAGCGGCGCTTGAGCGATCTTATCTCCCTCGAATGTTGACAAGTTTTCCTCTTTATGGCGGAGCGTATCTTGCCGCCGGGTTCTTTGACAATCGGAAAAAAAGACGGGAGCGCAGACGGGGTGTTTTCATTTTAGACATCAGGGGATGGGATGTGTCTAAAATGATTTCACGGGGTGTCCAAAATGTCGAGCATGAGACGCAGGTTATTTTACACACCTCTCCTCAGGCGGTGTCTAAAATGTCTAAAATGCGGAGCGAAACATTTTCAACACCATGCCTCAAGCGGTGTCTAAAATGTCTAAAATGAAGCATTGGTTGATTTTAAACATCCTTCCTCACGGAGTGTCTAAAATGTCTAAAATGAGCAGTGAGCCATTTTACACACTCTGCTTCGACCCGTGTCTAAAATGTCTAAAATGCGGAGCGTGCATTACCTCGGACGCGGGATTCTCCGGAAAATTATTGCAAACCGAATTCGGCTTTAACCGGGAATTAACAATCCGGCCTTATGCTAGAAGGTAGGAACGATTTGAAGGCGGTCGGGAATGAAACGCCGTCCGCCGCTCAATGGCCGGAGAATACGGATACTCAAATAAATCGGTATTACCGAGCGAGAAACTCAACAGGAAGGAATGAGAAAAATGATGAAGAGCAGCAGAGTCATGCTGTGCGGACTGACGGCTCTGGCAATGGCCGGAGCGATGGACGTCGGGGCGCAAAACAACGTCAAGACGCTGTTATTGAAACAGGACGACGCCCAGGAAACCATGGTTTCCAAAGTTTATCAGCTGAAATATACGCTGGCCGGCGACATGATTCCGTTCATTCAGGGCGCGATCAAACGTTACAACACCAATTCCACCATCGACCAGTTGAATTACAAATTCGGCAAAAAACAGTTCATCGTGGTCAGCACTCCGGCCAAAATGATGAAGTGCGTCGACGAGATGGTGGCCAACCTCGACCGCCCCTGCCCGCAGAAAGACAATCTCGGGTCGATCATTGAAGGCACCGGGATCTACCGCTTCTCCTATCTGCCGCAATATCGTTCGTCCGACACCATGGTCAACATTCTGACCTACTCCGTGTGCAGCGGCGACGGGACCGCGTTCCGGGACCCGAACTCCAACATCATTTACTGGAAAGACGCCCTGTCGCACGGCGTCGACGACGTGCTGAAATGGGTCAAGGCCTTCGATCGTCCCGTCCCGCAGGTCGAACTCAATTTCAAAGTCTATGAAGTTCGGCAGAGCGTGCTGGACGACGCCGGACTCGACTATCTGGCCTGGAAAAACGGTCCGGGCCTGAACATGTTTTCGGTCGGCTCCGAAACGCTGCTTTCCCAGATTTCCGAAAACTCGCTCTCCAACATGGATAAATTCACGTCGTACTCTTACGGCGGTTTCTTCGCCGCCCCGCAGTTCGACATGAGCTTCATCCGGATGCTCTCGCAGGAAGGCAATGCCAACATCGCCGCCACCGGGACGCTCACCGTCATCAACAGCGTCAAGACGTATGCCGTCAAATTCCAGCCCCAGAATCAGCTGATCAGCAAAGATTCCACCGACAAGACCAGCATCGGTTCCAGCGGCGCCACCAACTTCTCGATCACCGTTGCCAGCCCGACCATCTGCTTCCGGCGGGTCGGAGAAGTCGATAAGGTGTACAACGGCGACGGCTTCGACCAGACCACGTATGCTTCGCTCGGGGGAACGATCGATTTCAATTATGTCATCACCCACAGCAATTCCGTGGAACAGAACAACCGCGGCGATGAACTGACCGAAAACAGCAACGTGATTTCCACGCTGACCACCGACCTCAATCGCGAACATCTGCTGGGCGTTTACAACGCCAACTGGAAAGTCGATCAGACCACCGGCATTCCGTTTCTCTGTGAAGTCCCGGTGCTGAAATACATCTTCGGCTCGACGACCACCGTCAACGAAGAAGTGAAGTATTTCGTTACCGTGACCCCGCGCCTGGCGCATCCGGAAGACAACTATGCCGCCTGGGCCGGCAAACTGCTGGCCAAGGAAGACCTCGACAAATAATCCGGCAAGACCTGAACAAGAAGAAAAACTAGAGGATCATGATGAAAATAAGCAAAATGCTCATGAGCGCCGCGCTGGCCGCTTCCGCCGCCGCCGTCTCCGCCCAACAATCCGCCAACAATCAAACGACGCAACCCTATGGCGCAACCAACGTCCAGGCCCAGATCCGGATGAACATCGATAAGAACACCGACGGCGTTCATTTCATCCGCGACAATACCGACCCGTACGTGATTACCAAAGTTTACGTACTGAAAAACGCCGACGTCTACGAACTGCGGCCCTATCTGCGGCAGATCGTTTCGGCCAAAAAAGTCACTCAGGACAATACCTTTGTGGAATGTATCAAATATCTCGACGGCACCGGCATCCTGATCGTCTCGGCGGAAGAAGACCGCTTCGGCAAACAGGAAAACGGCATGGGCATCGATGAAATCGTGGCCGCGCTCGACCAGCCCAAAGTCACCTCCTCCTCGGGCAAGGAACGGTTCCTGTACTTCCCGATGTACCGCAACGCCAACGACCTCAAAACCATGATCTACAACGTCGGGATGACGCACTCGAGCGACTCCTACGAATTGCAGCAGGGGACCGACAAAGTCATCGTCGACGGCGAACTCAACGCGGTCTTCTTCTATGTGCCCAAGTTCAGCAAGAAAAACGTGGAAGCCATGCTGGCCGCCTACGACGTGCCGATGAATCAGGCTGTTATCCGCTACACGGTTTATGAAATCTATGCCGAAAACGACGGCAAGATGGGCGACGATTTCCAGTCCTGGAAGAACAACGACGGCGCCGATTTTTTCAGTGTCGGCGGCCGGTATCGCTCCAACTGGTCCAGTACCTGGAGCGGCGGCGTTTCCCCGACTGGCTCCAACAAAACGCAGTATCTGAATTTCAATCCCAAATGGAACTCGAAATACCTCGATTTCCTGGTGTCCAAGAGCAAGGCTAAAATTCTGACCACCGGCGCGATCGCGGTCCGCAACGGCTGCAACGCCACGATCACCAAAACCAATAACCTGTTCTACAATAAAAACACCCAGCTGGCCAGCACCGCGCTGGATGCCACGCTGACGGTCAATGCCGGCACCATCTACGACTCCAAGTCCAAACCGACGGCCGCCGCCGGCAACCTGGGATACTATTACATCGATGCCAAAGATACTACCGGCACCGCGATTCTGTTCGGCTCCAGCAGCGCCGGCGGAACGATGAGCAAAGGCAGTGTCAGCGCGGTTAAACTCCAACCCTCCACCGACGGCTCGATTTCGGAAGGCACCGCCATTTATAATCTGGCCTTGACCTCCAATGCCAACGTCCGGTTCTATAAGGACAATACGGAAAAAGGCACGGAAACCGAAGCCGGTTCGTTTAAAGTCTATAAATGCGTCATCACCGGCTACGATGCCGCCGGAACCACGCCGTACTACGGCTGGTCCGACGTGACCGGCAGTCTGTGGAGCAGCGACGTTTCGATCGCCAAAGGCAATTCCGTCTATACCACCGCCGGCAACGGCTACGGTTTCGCCATGACGGTGATGCCGCAGATCAACCGCGATGCCAGTACGCTTTCCGTGGTGATGAACAATACCAGCCTGATCGGTTGGAAATCCACCGGCGAACCGCGGTTGTCGTCCGGCAACGCCATTGCCACCGATATCATGATCAAGAACGGCAATGCGTCGTTCCTGATCGGCGGACTGGAAAAACAGACGGTGGTTCGCAGCGTGGGCGGCGTGCCGTTCCTGCGGGAAATCCCGGGCCTCGGCTGGGCGTTTGCCACCGAAACCGAATCGACCCAGAAATCGCAGCTGGTGGTGTTCGGCGAATGTCAGCTCGACGACATCAAAGCTCCGGTGTCCGAAGTGGTTTCCGGTACGATGAAGAAGATCGAAGTCAAAACCAAGGGTGCCGGCCAAACCAATTCCTGGGGCTTCGGGCAATATCTGCTCGACCCGGACAAGCGGTAGTTAACGTGATATCCGCCGGGTCGTGCCATCGGCCCGGTTGATATAGTGACCGTTCTCCATCCCATCCTCGCCGCCCGAAAAGCGCCATTCTTTTCGGGCGGCCCTTTTTGTTCGAACCGAGCGCCGCCGCCGGAATTTCTCCGGAAACGCATTCTTTTTCCCGACTTGTATAATTCTTACAAAAATAGTATTTTATCTGCGAAAAAGTAAAACGTCCCCGGCCCGGCCGGGCGAAAAAGGAAAGAGAATGCGGCGATGAAGTTGTCAACCAAATCACGTTACGGGCTGCGGGTGCTGTTACAGATTGCGCTGGATTCCGAGCGGGAAGGGGCCGTTGTGACCGGGCATGATCTGGCGGAAAGGCAGGAGATCTCCGAACCCTATCTGGAGCAGATCATGATTCCGCTGAAACGGGCTGGTCTGGTGACGACCTCCCGCGGTTGTCGCGGCGGCTACCGGCTTAAAAAAACCGCCCGGGAGATTACCGTACTCGAGATTATCGAGCTTTTCGAAGGCGAACTGGTACTGGTCAAATGCGTCAACGGCAAGCAGTCCTGCACCCGGAAAAACATCTGCCCGGCAACTCAGGTCTGGGAGGAACTTTCCGCCGCGTTGCGGGACAAGGCCCGTTCGATTACGCTGGAACGGATCGTGACCATGGCGAAGGAAAATCAATCGCCGGAATTCATGATCTGAAAGCGTACCGCAGTAATGGCGGCGAGGATAATTTTTATCAAAAGAAAAGCCATTTCCCGGCCCTTGACGCAAAGTTCATTCATTTTTAACGTATTGAGATAAGCTTGTTTTTATTTTATATTTCAAAATTGAGAAAATAAACGTATCATGTTAAATATGTTTATATTATAAAAATAACGGTAAAATGACGGATATTTAATGAAAATGACGGAATGGGTATGAATACATATTTATATAAGTCAAACTAGGCGAAAGGCGATGGCGGCGGGCGTTGATAGGAATTGATCATTTTACTCATCTTGGCGCATGGCATTTTGCAGCCGGAAGGCAGCGTGAAAAAGTCGACGCCGATGACCATATACCAGTTGCGCAGATAGAAATTGACGTCGTTCAGCGAGGCGTCCAGCGAGAGCGAAACGATGTTGCGGAACATGGCCAGCCGTTCGAGATATTTGATGATCTGATCGTTGGCGCCGGTATCGAGCGAGGCGTTGCGGACATAGACGGCGCCGATCCGGGACTGGCTGGGATTGAGGATGCCGTAGCCAATGGCATGGCCGTGGCGATTTTTGGCGACGACGCCGACGGCGCCGCATTCTTTCCAGCATTGCGCCCAGGCCAGCGCCCGTTGCGGAGTCGGGGCCGGCGACCATTCGTCGAGGGTCTCGGCATCGTAAAATTCTTTTGCCTGCCCGTTGTGGATCGCATCGTGGCGGATGGCAAGAATTTCTCCGGCCATATCCTCGGTGATGTTTTCCAGAATGACGTGATTGCGCATGTTGCCGTCGGTTTAGTTCGGAATCGCCAGTCGGATACCGGCGTTGATTAAAATTATCCGGTCAATCCGGTTTATCAAGCGGCAATTGCCGGTTCGCCGCCATTGCCGGAGAAAATCGGGGTTGGGGGCGGCCGGCTTGTTGGGGCGGGAAGAATCAGGGGGCCTGCTGATGGCGAAATCCGGTCGGAGAGACTCCGGTTTCGCGGGCAAACAGCCGGGAGAAATGAAACGGATCGTTCCAGCCTACTTCCTGGCTGATTTCGGCCACCGATTTGGTGGAAAACAATAACAGTTTGCGGGCCTGTTCGATTCGCAACTTGAGAAGGTATTGTTTGGCGGTCATGCCGGTTTCCTGCCGGAACAGGGCAAAGAAATAAGGTTTGGAGAGGTTACAGAGTTCTGCAAGCTTATGGACGTCGACGGTCTGGCAGTAATATTTTTGCAGATAAGCCACGGCCGCCCGGCAATGCATGGGTTTGGGATGGACGATTTGATTTTCCTTCGGTTTTAGCGTTTCGCAGAGATAGCCCTGCAAAATACGAAAATAACGTTCGCATTCCAAGGTTGTGCCAAAGTCGTGGACGCAATATCGCCGGGCGATTTCGTGCAGCAGTCGGCGGAATGTTGCTTTGCGTGCCGTCAGGAAGACTGGGTCCAGGGAATAATAAGCGGCAAAATCCGCGCCATCTTCGCATTTGAACTCAAAATGCAGGGCAATAATATGGGCCGGCCGTCGACTGCTGACATCGACGAAACGCCAGCTGTTTGGCGGGAGATAGTACAGCGCGTTTTTTTTACCGTCCACCGGAAGCGGATGGGCCGGATCCGTTTTCCAGTAAAGCAGGCCGCGACCGGCGGCCATCAGCATCAGTACGTGGGAGGAGGCACTGACCCAGGAGATCGGACGATGAACCAGATCAAACTCGCAGCAGTAGATTAGTTTTCCGATCAGACTATATCTTATTTCATTCATTTTGAACACTTATTTTAGCTATTTTCATATTTTACTTCATGCTTTTCATATTTTCAACTATTCCCCCGAAAAGGCGGACGCGATATAATCATTACTGTGACACACAAGTACCCAATCATTGAGATGACGAACGAACAATAAGAGGAATCTGATAATGGAACTTTGGAATACCTGGGACGGGGTTCGGGAAAAACTCCGCGATCAATATGAACTCGGACCATTTGCGGAAGACACCGGTCTGCCGGTTGAAGAATTGGAGCAACGAGTTCGCAAAGAGCTTCTGACGCGTTCGGCGGAACCGCGAATTCGGCAGCGGGCGGCAATGTTTTCCTTTCTGCTGGAGAATGCCCGGATCCGAGTCGATTCGTTCGACTGGTTTGCCGATCATATTGCGACCGGCAACATCATGTGGAAGATTCAGGACGAATGGCAACGGGCGGCGGCCCCGGAAATACCGTCTTCTCCGTGGGTGGAACGTCAAGTCGGCTATCCCCGCCTCGACCTTAGCCACACTTCTCCCGGCTGGAAAAATGTTTTGAAGTACGGTATCTGCGGCATTCGGGACCGGGCATTGAGCGCGCGGGAAACCGCCCGGGATCCGGAAGGGAAAGAGTTTTTCGCGGCGGTGGCGACCGCTTACGAAGCGATTCGAAAATATACGTTGCGGCTTACCGCGGAAGCGGAACGTCAGGGGGCGGTCCGGGTGGTAAATGGTCTGAAAAATCTCGCCGTCCGGGCGCCGGAGACCTTGCAGGAGGCTTTGCAACTGGCGTATTTGTACAATCAGGCGCAGGAAGTCGAAGGGGAATACGTCCGCACGCTGGGAACGTTCGACCGGCTTTATCTCGAGTTCTTCCGGCACGATCTGCAACGGGGGATTCTGACGCGTGACCAGGCGAAAGAATTGCTGAAGTTCTTTTTCGACAAATTCGCGGCGCTGCATTTCGGGGCCGGGCACAATTTGTGTCTGGGCGGTCAGCATCCCGACGGTTCCGATGCCGGCAACGAACTGACGGAATTGGTACTGGAAATCTTCGAGGAGCGGAAAGACCTCGACCCCAAGTTGTCGTTACGGCTCAATCGGAATACGCCGGAGCCGGTTTTGCGCCATGCCGCCCGCTGCGTGGCCGCCGGGATCAATGCGATTGTTTTTACCAACGACGAGGCGGCCTATCCGATGCTGCTGAAACACGGCAAACGACCGGAGGATCTGCTCGACTTTGTTCCGGTGGGTTGCTATGAACCGGCCATCATGGGACGGGAAATGTGTTGCAGCATGAGCGCGCTGGTCAATCTGGCCAAAATCGTCGAAGCGCTTTTCGAGGCGGATCAACCGCCCCGGAATATGGACGAAGTAATGAACCGGTGTCGACATTTGCTGGCCGAAGCCATTGCGGCGACGCTGGAACGTACCTGTCAATGGGAAAAACGCTGGCCGGAAATCAATCCGTCCCCGGTTTTGTCCGGTACAATGGATGCCTGTTTCGACCGGGGCCGCGACGTTTCCCATGCCGGGGCGTACTATAACAATTCCGGGGTGATGTGTGCCGGACTGGGGACGCTGGCCGATTCGCTGGCGGCCATCGAGGAATTGGTCTATAAGCGGAAACTCTGTACCTGGGAGGAATTGCGCACGGCCTTGCGCGCCGACTGGGAGGGACAGGAGCAACTACGCCAGACTGCGCTCAAATGCGCGCCGAAATGGGGTAACAACCTGGCGGCGGCGGATGATTGGGCGGTGGCGGTGGCTACGGCGGTGGCGGAGATCATCAATCACACCCCGAATGCGCGCGGCGGTTTCTTCCAGATGGGCTGCTGGTCGATTGACAACGCGGTCACGTTCGGCCAGATTACCGGAGCAACGCCCGATGGCCGTCGGCGCGGCATGCCGCTGTCCAAAAATACCGGGGCTTCTCTGGCTGCCGATGTCCGCGGGGTTACCGCGTTGATCAACAGCGCGTCCAAGCTCGACTATACCGAGTTTCCCGATGGCTCGGTGATCGATGTCATGCTGCATCCGTCCGTCCTGCGCGGCACGGACGGTCCCGGCCTGATCGCCGCGTTGATCCGTACTTATTTCGAGCGCGGCGGGATGTTTATCCATTTTAACATTTTTGACGCGGAAACCCTGAAGCGCGCGCAGCAAGAGCCGGAAAAATATCGAAATCTGCAGGTTCGGGTTTGCGGCTGGAATTCGCGCTTCATCGATTTGTCGCCTGAAATGCAGGAGACATTCATTGTTCAGGCGGAGGCGGCAAAATGACATACGGCATTCTCGGCGACATTAAAAGATTTGCCGTTCACGACGGCCCCGGCATTCGGACCACGCTGTTCCTGAAAGGCTGTCCGCTGCATTGCCGCTGGTGTCATAACCCAGAAACCATCGATGCCAAACCCGAACTCGGCGTTTTCCTGAATAAATGCGTGGGATGCGGGGCTTGTGCCGAAATCTGCCGCTGCCATGAAATCGTCGACGGGAAACATATTTTTCACCGGGATTCCTGCATTGCCTGCGGCAAATGCGTCGAGCGCTGCCGGTTTGACGCGCTGGAATTCTATGGTCGGCGGGTGACGGTGGCGGAAGCGGTGGCGGAGATTCTGGAAGATCGGCCGTTCTATAAAACGTCCGGCGGCGGCGCGACGCTTTCCGGCGGCGAACCGCTGTTGCAGCCGGACTTCTGTGCCGGTGTCTTTCAGGAGTTGAAGCGCCATGAGATTCATACGGCCATCGAAACCTGCGGCGAGGTGCCGTGGGGGGCTTTCGAAAAAGTCTTGCCGTGGACGGATCTGTTTCTTTATGACTTCAAGCACGACGATCCGGACTGTCACTGCCGTTTGACCGGCCGGGACAATGTTCGGATTAAAGAAAATCTGCTGAAACTGTCGCAAACCGGCAAAGCGATTGAGATTCATCTGCCGTTGATTCCGGGATGCAATTCGGACCCGGAGGCGCTTGATGCCGCCGGACGTTTTCTGAAGCAACTGACGCCTCCGGCCGTCGTCAGGCTGTTGCCGTATCACTCCCTGGCCCATGCCAAATATGCGGCAGTGGGGCGGCGGGATGACTTGCCGGATGTTCCGACCCCCTCGCCGGAAATGATGGCTTCATGTGCGGCCATTCTGGAACGGCATGGTCTCGAAGTTCGCTATTAGCAATTTAGTAAGGAAAGGAAAAATGAAGCAGAACGAGTTGGATTTCAAAATTTTTGCCGAATTTAATTTTACGGTCGCGGAAAATCCGCTTTGGAACCCAAGCGAGCAACAATTATATTGGAAAGGCTGGCACGCCGGACAAATTTACCGGAAAGCACTTGACGGCCACCCGGCGCGGGTTGAAACGTTCGAACTGCCGATCGGCCTGATCGGCGGCTTGGTTCTGGCCCGCAATGGCGGACTGCTGATCTTCGCGCAGCATGGCCGGGTCTGGCATTGGCAGCCGGGACGAGTTCCGGTCCGCCTGGCCGAACTGCCGGATGCGGATGACAAGACGTATTTCAACGACCTTATCGCCGATCCTGCGGGACGTGTTTACGTCGGCGTTCTGGGCCATGACTTTTTCGATCAGTTGGAAAAATCCCATCCCCGCCATGGCTTCGGCTCGCTGTGGCGTTTTGATCCGGACTGCTCTTTTCACTGCTTGGAACCGAAGATCGGATGCTGTCCCAACGGGATGGCATTTTCTCGGGACTTGAACTTTTTTTTCTTTGCCGTGACCGATGAGAATATGGTTTACCGCTATGATTATGACGGTGCTACCGGCAACCTTTCGCATCGCGTTCCGCTGATGGCCGCGCCGGGTTGCGACGGGATGACCGTCGATGCCGACGACGCCCTATGGGTGGCGCAATCGGGCGGGCGGCCGCTGTCGCGTTATTCCTCCTCCGGAAAACTGTTGCGGGAATATTACTTGCCGGTACGGGGCATTACCAGTCTGACGTTCGGAGGGCCGGAAAATAAGACCATTTTCGTTACGACCGCCGATTATCCGCCGGGCGCGGATTCCACGCGCGGCGCGGGCGGCATTTGGCTGGCGGAGTCGGCTATTATCGGCGTGCCGGAATTTTATGGCCATTTCCAGTCTCTCCCGGGTTTTTCTTCTTCTTCCACGCCGTGACGGTGCCGATTTGTTTCGGAAAAAGAGGTTCCGTTTCCCCGGTTTATTTTCCGCCCATCTGTCAGAAACGACTTACCGTCGGGGTAATAACCCAGAGATTGTCGGCGTTTTTCCTGCCGGAAAAATTTGATATCCGACAAACCGGATATGGCAATTTCCATCCCGTGGCTTATATTACCATACTTTTGAGGTTTAAAGGGTTCAGGATGATAAACGCGGATATGCATGGGGGTAAGATACTGATGCGCAACTGGCTGTTATTGCTGGCGTGGCTGTTGCCGGCGGCCTTATGTGCCGACGGAACCGGGTATAAACAGAACGAAGACGCCTTTCCCATTAAGATCGTGCTGTTTCCGATTAAGAAGGCCGTGATTTCCGCCAAGATCGACGCCAACGTGGAACAATACAAAGTTAAAGAAGGCGAAGCGTTTCGGCAGGGCGACGTAATCGCCACGCTGGAGCCCAGTTACTATCAGCAGTTGTTCAACCGGGCGGAAGCGCAGTGGAAAGAAAAAGACTCCGCGCTGAAATTTGCCGTCACCAACGCGGCGCGCAACGAAGACCTTTTTGCCAAAGGGGTGCTCGGCAGCAAGGAACTGGAACAGGGGCGGCTGGAACGGGAAACCGCCGAAGCTCAGATGCAGTTTGCCAAAGCCAATATGGAAATGGCCAAACTCAATCTCAACGACTGCAAGATTATTGCGCCTTACGACGGTCGGCTGTCGAAACGGCAGGTGCAGGAATTCGAATATGTCCGGACCAGCCAGCCGATCATGGAAATTATCGACGACCATCAGCTGTTGGCGGTGATGTACCTGCCTTCCAGCCGGAAGAAGGACATCAAACTGGGCACCGACATGGAATTCCGAATCGATGAAACCGGGACCACCCATTCCGGACGCGTTTATGAAATCGCCGGTCAGATCGATGCCCGCAGCCGGACGTTCGAAGTCAAGACGTTGATTGACAATCACAACCGTACGCTGACCGCCGGGATGTCCGGCGTCCTGATCGAGAAATAGGAAGAAAGGCGACACATCATGGCGGAAGCCCCGGAAATTCGCAGTCTGAAGGGAAAACTGAACGTCATCTCCACTGTCATGCGGTTGGGCAACGAAGCGTTTCGGCGGCATGGTCTGGGCGGGCTGGGGCTTCATGTCGTCAATAACAGCCGGCTGCTGGTTCGTTTTGACCGGTCGGCGCTGGTGGATATGCGGAGCGGCCGCCCTAAGCTGATCGCCGTAATGGGCATGGCCGAAGCCGACAACAATACCGAATATGGATTGAATGTACTGCGGTTGGTGGCCGGATTTGGCGATCTCAAGGAAAAAGTCCAGGTTACCGAAGAAATTTTGGCCGAACGCGGAGCCAATGAGGATACGCTTGATGCGTTTGCTTCGTTGCAGGAGTCGGCCTCTACGATTTTCGTGATGCCGTTGCGGGATCAGGGCGAAGGTCCGGAGACGCCGTTGTTTCTCTGGGTCGTGGAATTTGTCGAAGTGCCGCCCGCCGGAACTGACAGCGTTTTGCAGCTGTTGGCGGAAACCTATAACAATGCGTTATGGAGCAGCGTTTACAGTCGGCGGAGATTTACTCAACTGCTCAGCGTCAGCGGTCGGATGTTTTCGCCGATGCGGGTGTTCCTCTATATCGTCGGGCTGTTCATTCTTTCGTTGTTCTTCCGGGTCCAGCAGAACGTGGCGGCGGATTTTGAAATTGTGCCGGAAGAAAAAGCCACGCTGTACGCGCCATATGACGGCGCCATCAAGCAGGTTTATTTCCGGAGCGGGTCGGACGTCAAGTCCGGGGACTTGATTATGGCCTACAACACCGAGGAAATCGAATTCAAGCTCGCCGACGCGCAGGCCTCGTATGACGAAATTACCGCCCGCGTGGATTATGTGCGCCGGCAGGCGTTTACCGACAATACCCACCTCGGCGAAATCAAGCTGCTTTCCATTCAGCGGGAAAAGGAAAAGATCAACATTGAAAAGATGAAATGGTATTTGCAGCAGAGCTCCATTCGCGCGACCCGGGCGGGAGTGGTGGTGATCGACGACGACGAACGTTGGGAAGGCAAAGCCGTCCGCACCGGCGACCGGCTGGCGGAAATCTTTACTCCCGGCCACTTGATCGCGGCGGTCTATCTGAATGAAAAAGACGCCTCGGTGATTGACAAGGATATGGGAATTGCGCTTTATCTGCACACCAAGCCGGAAACGCCGCTGACCGGGGACGTGCTTTCCATCAGTCCGAAACCGCTGTTGCAGAAGAACAGCCAGTATTGTTACGTGATTAAAATCGGACTGTCCAACCAGAATCTGATTTTCGGGATGCGCGGGGTGGCGCGCGTCAGCGGCCCCCGGGTTTCTTTGGGTTACTACCTGTTCCGGAACCTGGTTCTCTGGTGGCGTAAACTCTAACCGGGACGCGACGGTATGACGAATCCACAGCCGGCCGCGGTACCCGCGGAAAAAATCATCGTTCCGCCTCCCGGAAACGCGTCAGCCGCAACCCCGGCTGCCGGACCGGGTCAGGGACCGCCGCCGCCGACCTATATCGGCGAATTGCGCCGGGATCTTCATCTGTTCCCCTGTGAATCCGACCGCGGCGGGCATTGTGACTGGACGCTGTACGATCCGATTTCCGGCCGCTATTACCGGATTGAAGAACGCCGGTACCGGATTCTGAGCTGCATGGACCAGAATTATACGCTGGAAGAATTTCTCCAGAAACTAGACCTGAACGGGATTCATACCAACCGGCAGGACATTCAGGAAACCCTCAATTTTTTGCGGATGAGCGGACTGCTGTTGCCGGAATACGGGGTTGACGCCGCCCGGCTTGAGAAGACCAAAGAGAACAAGCAGCGGTTGTTTTATATGATCCTGCTGAATTCGTATCTGTTTTTGCGGATACCGCTGTTGAAGCCGGACCGGTTTTTGAACGAAACCCAGGCGGCCATTCGTTCCGTTTTCAACCGCTGGGTGCTGCTGCTGCTGGCGATTATTGCTCTTTCCGGGTACATTTCGCTGGTGCCGAACTGGCATCGCCTGACCGAAGAATTGCTGCAGTCGATCTCGCTGGAAGGGTTGTTGCGGTATTCGCTGGCCGTGATCCTGATCAAATGCGTCCATGAATTCGCCCACGCATATGTGGCGAAGAACTATGGCATTCGAGTCCGGCGGATGGGCGTGGCGTTCATTGTCTTTTTCCCTCGCCTCTATACCGATCTGACTGACGCCTGGCGGATCAACGACCGCAAACACCGGTTTCTGATCGACGCCGCCGGGATTTTGTCGGAAGTGGTGATCGGGGGGATCGGGGCGCTGGTGTGGGCGAACAGCGGGCCGGGCTCGGCCCATACGGTTGCGTATTATGTTTTTGCTGTCAGTATTATCAATACCGTGCTGGTGAACGGGAACCCGTTCATCCGTTACGACGGTTATTACATGTTGATGGACATGGTGGGAATCGACAACCTGCAGCGGCGCGGGACCGAAATGTTTCGCGCCCTTTTCCGCCGGTCGTTTTTCGGACTGAATTATCCGGTCGAACGGTTGGGGGAAGAATGGCGAAATCATTTTACGTTCCTGTTCGGAATTGCTTCGTTTATCTACCGTTTTTTTCTGTATACGTCGATTATTTTGATTGTGTATTTTCAATTTACCAAGACGATCGGGATTGTCCTGCTGATGCTGGAATTCTGGTTGTTGCTGGTGAAACCGCTTACTATGGAGGTGAAATCGCTCATGGCTCAGAAGAAAGAATTCAAACGCCGTAACCTGATGATTGCCTACGCGATCCTGGCGGTCATTCTGCTGCCGCTGATCGTGCCGTTGCCGTGGACGATCGACAGTCCGTGCGAGGTCCGCTCAATGACGGCGGCGATGATTTATGTCCAGAACTCCGGGCGTCTGGCCGCCGTTGCCGTCAAAGACGGCGAGACGGTGAAAAAAGACCAACTGCTGTTCCGGTTCGAGTCTCCTGAATTGGAATGGCAGTATCGCCAGACGCTGCTCCAGAAAAGTGCTCTGCGCGCCGAAATCGACCAGCTTCAGAGCACCCCCGATACCCTGGGCGGCGTTAAAGTCAAGCAGCAGCAGTTGAAAGCTGCCGATAACCAGTTGGAAGAACTGATCCGCCGCCGGGACCTGATGACCGTTCGGGCCCCGTTTGACGGCGTGGTTGCATTCTCCGATCCCGATTTACGGCCCGGAAAAATTTTTACTCGCGGCGAAATGCTGGCGGAAATTTATGATCCGGCGCAGTTGCGGGTTCTCGGCTACGTCAAGGAAGAACATATCGACCGGATCAGTCCCGATGACGATGCCGCGATTGCCATCGATAACGTACTCGGCACCATTCCCGGAAAAGTTGCGGCGGCCAATCCGGTTCCGGCGGAACTGGTATTGCCGGGCCCGCTGTTGTCCCTGTTTGGCGGGCCGTTGCCGGCCCGGCGGGCGGAAACCGGCGGGTTCGAATTGCTGTCGCCCTATTATCAGGTGGCGGTGATTCCGGAAAACAGTCCGTTATTGCGCTACGGCAGTACCGGAACGCTCCAGATTAAAAAGTATTCTTCGGTCGGCTGGACCCTGTTGCGCAAGGTGATTGCGGTCTTGCAGCAGGAGCTCTCGTTCTAGACGGGAGTTTCGAATCGTGGATAGCGGGGAAGGCATGGGGTGTTTTTGAACCCGCCCCCATTTCCCCGTATCCCGATTTTACCCCGTGAAATTTTTATTCTATTTCTTTCTTTGCGGAAAACAACAGCGTATTTTTGTGGGTGAAAAGTTGTCTTATTTTAAATTTTTTAATAGCATATTTATTTTATATTAATTGTCGTGTTTCTCCCTCGAATTTCCCCCGATTTTTTTGGTTTTCAGGTTGTATTGTAATAACACGTGCAGTAATTTATAGCGATTTATTATCGTTTCAGGAGACGATTGCCATTGGTGAAACCGGCGACGGGAAACCGCGCTCCGGGCGGAGCGTGACGCCGGTTTTAACGGTGTTAAAGTCGTGGTAAGCGTCTTTTCCTGAGGTTGTTGCATGTTCGGAAACGATCCGGAATCAGCCGGGGCGGGAAAGCAAGGAAGCAGGTATGAACAACCAAGTGATGGTGATTTCAGCGTTGGCGCTGGCGGTCGTGCTGCTGGGCTGTCAAGGCGATGATTTTTATCGCAAACAGCGGGAAGAAATTGCGAAAAAGCAGTTCGAAGAAATCAACCGGATTAAACCGGTGTCCACGAAAGCATACTCCCTCAACGAATGTATCGATTTTGCCCTGAAAAATAATCTGGACCTCAAGGCGTCGCAGCTCAAGCAGGCGGTTTCTTCCGCCGACAAATATTCGGAAATGCTGAAGATGTTCCCCGAATCCAATATCGGGCTCGACCTCAGCGAACGGAACAACGAAAACGCTTCGACCTCCATTGACGTTCATACCGGCGAAGAAAGTCTGGCCATGAGCACCAGTTCCAAACGCGACAGCGAACGGTTCAACGTCGATGTGGCATTCAGCGCCATCGATTTCGGCCTCGCCTACCTGACGTCGGTGCAGGCGCAGGACCGTCTGCTTCAGGACCGCCAGATGGAACGCCGCGCCGCGCAGAATCTGATTCTCGACGTGGTGAAAGCCTATTTCAACGTGGCGGCGGCGCAGGACGCGGTGGAAAAAACCAATGTTTTGCTGGAAAAGTCCCGCCAGTTGAACAAACTGTTCGACGAACTCGCGCAAGACCGTTCCGTTTCCGCGTTGCGGATTCTGGATGAAAAGAAACGGTTCATTCAGCTGGAAGATTCGCTGATGGTGTTCGAACGGCGCTATGAAGATGCCTGCATCGAACTCAAGTCCCTCATGGGAGTGGCGCCGATGTCCGAACTGAAAGTGGACACTTCGCTGGTCAAAACGTTCGATACCCGCTATCTCCAGTTGCCGGATCTCTATTTGATGGAAAAAATTGCGTTGCGGCAGCGCCCCGAACTTTATCAGCTCGATATGGAATTGCATATCGCGTCGATTGAAACCGACAAGAGCATCCTGAAAATGTTCCCGAACGTGAAAGCGTTCCTGGATTTCACCCAGGACTCCAATCCGTATCTCTATAAACAAAGCTGGGCGGAAATCGGTCTGCGGAGCGTATACGACGTGGCCCGGATGCCGTCGAAATTCATGGAATACAAATCGCTGGTGACGGAAAAACGCGAAAAGGAAATCCGCATCCGGGCGATGTCGTTCGCCGTGCTGGCGCAAGTGCGGGTTTCATTCCGGAATATGGACGAAGTTTACAAGCGCTACAAACTGGACGATCGCCTCTATAACAACTTTCAGAAAAATCTGGAATTGACGCGCAGTCAGTTCGACGTGCAAAGCGGCAGCGCCACCAAGCTGGACCTTTGCCGGATGGAAATGGAAACGGTGGAAGCGGAAATTTATCGGACCATGGCGGTCGGCAACTGCTATTTGGCTTACTATCGGGCGCTCAATGCGGCCGGTCTGAAAGCCACCACGCTGGATGACGTCGATCGGGAAGTGGCGACGATGGAACAGAAGATCGAGCAGGAATTGCCGTTCATGCACGGCATGAATTACATCCGGGACGATGGCGTAATCGTCTATAACGGGGTGGAATTTCTGACCTTCGCGCCGGAAAAGGAACGGGACGAGTTCGATGTTTTTGCCAACAACGGATTCCGGCTGCCGGAAGCGGAAATATCGCCGCTGGTGGTGGTCAACGAACGCTGGAGCTGCTCGACGCCGCTGGAAATCTTCAATGCGCCGGTAACGCTGGGGCCGATTCCGGGTTCCGTGACGCGTGACGGCAAGATCGTTTACAACGGCATTGTCGCGGATCACCAACCGCTGACGGATGACGAACTGGCAAAACTGGAAAAATTGGAATTGAAGAAGTAGGAAAAGTTTAAAGTTTAAAGTTTAAAGTTTAAAGTTTAAAGTTTAAAGCAAAGAGAGCCAGATGAGCGGAAAGTTTAAAGGACAGATTATCCGGTTCGAAATTTATGGGTGGACGGCCAGCACTTGTAAAACGTAAAAGTTGAGACTTGAGACTTGAGACTTGAGACTTGAGACTTGAGACTTGAGACTTGAGACTTGAGACTTGAGACTTGAGACTTAAAACTTAAAACTTGAGACTTGAAATTTAAAACTTAAAACTTAAAACTTGAGACTTGAAACTTAAAACTTAAAACTTAAAACTTAAAACTTAAAACTTAAAACTTGATATGTATCGATCTTTTGAAGAGTTGGAAGTATGGAAAAGAGCGTGTCGGCTCTGTGTTGATTTATATAAGAAGTTAAAACCGTGTACCGATTTGTCGCTGCGGGATCAAATGCAGCGAGCGGCGATTTCCATTGCTTCGAATATTGCAGAAGGTGCGGAGCGCGGAACGACGAAAGAGTTCAGTCGTTATTTGAGAATTGCGAAAGGCTCTGCGGGAGAGTTGCGAACGCAATTGTATATTGCGGAAAAAATAGAAATTCTGGACACGGAAACCCGGCGGGCGCTTAGTAATGAGGCGATTGAAATAGGAAGAATGCTTCAAGGACTGATCGCATCTTTGGATAAAGATATTTGATGGTTAACTTGAGACTTGAGGCTTGAGGCTTAAAACTTGAGGCTTAAAACTTGAGGCTTAAAACTTAAAACTTAAAACTTAAAACTTAAAACTTTTTTCATAGAAGGTGTAAGATTACGATTTTTCGAGGGTAGAACCTAATTGGGTTAGTCGGAAATCAGGCATAAAGGCAAGGGGGTCTGCTGCACTCAGACTCCTTTCGCGATGGAAAAACAGGGAGTCGGATAATGTATTTATTGGAAGACCGGATTTTGTTCGATGGGGCCGCGGCCGCAGATGTGGCGACGGCGGCAGCAGCACTTACTGCCCACAAGACCTTCGATGATCACAAAAACCAACCGCCGCCGGAGACGCACGACACCAGTTCAACCGACTCCACCGCCGGTTCGACCGACCACAGCCATGATCAGGTTCAACCGGCCCATCCCTCCGATATCCATGATCTGGTGGCCGATGCCCTGACGAATACCAATTCGACCCAGCAAGTGCACGTGCTGGTGATTTCCGAATCGCTCCTGGATGCCGATACCCTTGCCCAAGCCGCTGCTTCCGACACCAAAGTAATTACTTACGACCCGACGAAAACCTCTCTGGAAACCCTGCTCGGAGAAATCAAAACCGCATTGAACGGGCAAAAAGCCGACTCCATTGCCTTTGCGGTGGGTACCGACGCCAAAGGCGATCTGGTGGTTTCTTCCAGCGATGTGACATCCTTGTCCAGTCTTTCTTCCGATACCGAGCAGCAGGCCTTCTGGGCCGAACTCGGCAAAGACCTGAAGGAAGGCGGGCGGATCGACATTCTCAGTTCGAGTGTGGCGTCGACCGACAACGGCCGTTCGATCATCCACGACATTTCCGATCTGGCGGGAGCGGCGGTGGCCGCGTCCGACGACCTGACCGGCGGAACTTCTGATGCCGACTGGTTCCTGGAAGTCGGCAATGTGGATGTGAAAAGCGTCTACTTCAACGGGGAAAAGCTGGACTCCTGGGATCAGGACCTGACGATCTCCGCCAATCTGGCGACAACCAAAAGCGTGGCGTTTATCAATACTTCAATTGATGCCAACGACTTGGCGACGATGGAAGCCCAGCTGAAAGCGCAGAATATTTCAGTGGTGGAAGTTTCCGGCGATAATGCCGTGCAGGAAATTACCGACTATCTGAACTCCTCCGATACCGTTTATGATTCTATTCAACTGATCGGCCACGGCCAGAGCGATGCCATTATTATTGGCGATAATATTCTAACGAATGCCAATGTCCAGACTTATGCCTCCCAACTCGCATCCTGGGGAACTCATTTGACTCAGAATGGTGATATTCTGGTTTATGGCTGCGATGTGGCCGACAGTGCCACCGGGAAGGCGTTGGTTCAACAGATTGCCGATTTGACCGGCGCCGATGTGGCGGCGTCGACCGACACGACCGGGGTTTCCGGTAATTGGACGCTGGAATATGCCACCGGTAATATAGAAACCGCCAATATGACGTTTTCCGATGTCAATATTAATTTGTATGGCATGTTATATTGGAAAAATACCGGTAACGGCGAATGGGTCAGCGATAACATCTGGTCGATTGCCACGAAAGCGGATGGAACATACACTGGTACCAGCAACGATCCGACCTCAGACAATTCGATGGCGGTCTTTATTATCACCGGTTCCACTGTAGATATCAGCGGAATTCCTCTATTGGGTACCAGTTATTACGCTTCCGGTTGCAGCATTACGGTGTCCGGGACGCTGAATATTGAGAATCATTGCGGCCTGACGGTTGAGTCCGGGATCGATAACGCCTATTTATTCGGAATGAAAATTGCCAAGGGCGGTACCGTCAATATCGACAATGGGACCATGACGATCACCGGACAATTGATTGTCACCGGGGAATCCGGCAGTGTTGGCACGCTTAATATTCTCGATCACAATACCGATGGGTATCCCTCGCTTTATATGTATAGTGGCGGTGTTTCGGTTCAGACCTACGGTATTTTCAATATGGTCAATGATAGCAGCTGCCAGGTAACGGTTGTGGGCGGCGGTTTCTCCGTCAGCGGCGTGGGCAGCGAAGTCAACTTCAGTGCCGGAACGATTTTTGTTCAAGCCGGCGGCGTGAATGTCGGCGCCAATGCGGTCTTTACCGAATCCGGAAACGCGGTATTGCGGATTTCCGCCGGTGGGCTTACCATCGGCGGCACCAGTGCCACGGATTATGCAACTTTCACCGACACGAGTACCGGAAGCGGGGCGTATAATTCGATCGAAATTGCCGATGGCGGACTGCACGTAACGGGGCATTTCACCATTGGCAGCAATACCGTCGGGTCTACGGCCGGGGTCAGCGGGGTGACGGTCAATGTGGCGAATACCGCGACCACCTCCCCTACGGCTTCACCCGGTTCTGCCGTCGGCAGCTATGGAATCGTGCAGTTGTTGAACGGCGCCAACCTGAACATTGATGGCGGGTTGGAAATCGCTTCCACCAGTAATCCGCTTGGTTTTACAACCACCACTGCAAATTTAGCTTACGGCCTGTTCGTTGGCGACGGCAGTTTGAATGTACCCTCCAGTACGGTTACCGTTCGTACCGGCGCGGTTCTGGTGGATGCCGAAAACTGCGGAACGGAATATGGCAGATACGGCGTTATTCGGATTAATAGTGACGGGATCTTCAATCTGGGTGCGACCGATGCCATCAACCCGGCGATGGCAATCAGCGGTTATGTCTATATTGCGGCCGGTGCTCAGTTCAATGTCTATGGCGCCCTGACGATCAATCCTCAAAAGCTGAATACAACTCTCTCGGCCAGTACTTACGGTGAAATTCACAACTATACCGGTACTTTGAGTGTGTTCGGGACCCTCCGGCTGGCCTCCACCGGATCGCTGACGATGACGGACTCCGGCAGCGGGGATACGTATTTGAGCAGCATCCTGGCTTTTTACGGCAATTCTTCCAACTGGATTATTGTTGACGGAACCCAATTCAATGCCGAAGGCGGGACGGTCTATTATTATGACACGGCTTACGGCAAGATCAACGGCAATTCCATTCAAACCGGCGCCCTGGCCGGTATGACGTTCTATAACTTATGGCTTGATACGAACACTGCCAGCGGGACTGTTACCTGGGACGATTCCACGGTGGTCAACGGGTCGCTGATTCTGGGGCAACAGATTCTCTCAAGTTATACCATGACGGTCAATGCCGTCAATATGACGCGGGTTTCCAGCGTCGTGCTGACCGGGGCCTTGGGTGCGTCGGCCGGCAGTCTCGGTACCGCCGGAGCGGCCTTGAACATCTCCGATACGTTGACATTAAGCCACGATCTGGAATATTTTAAAGGTACTAATTGGGCATATTGGATCAGCGCCGGAACGAAAGCCGGGGTGGCCAGTCTGTTTGAAAACCCGACCGACGGCATAGTTCACTACTCCACCGGCGGTACGGTCAACTATAACGGTACGCAGGATCAGACGATTGCTTCGTTGAAATACTGGACGCTGGCCATTAACGGGTCCGGTGTCAAAACCGCCGGCGGCGACATTACTTTGGTCAATCGTTTTCTGGTGAACGAAAATGAATCCGGCAGCTCTACCGGCGGCACCGCCACATTCTACCACAATTTCCATGACTTTATTTATAAAGGTCACTTTACCGCCCTTAAAGATAATATGCAGTCCTATCTGCTGGCCGTGGCGCTGTCGGAATATAAGGAAGTCCATATCCCAATATATGGGGATATCTCGCTCAACCTTTCCGGCGGGACTGACGGGTATATGCAGCAGATTGCCGGCGTAGAGTATTACAATCTGGTGCTGGAAGGATATTTGGCCAGTACCAATGCTTACTCCGAATCCATTCAGTGGAACCCCAATGCTACAATTGCTTCCGGCGGGACGCTTTCGTTCGGAACTTCCGGTACCGATACGAACGGCTGTGTCAATCTGGTTATTACCTCTACTAATTTTTCGCTCGGCGGCGATACGGAAGCGAATGTGATCAAGGCGGATCAGTTTGCCGCCAACACCGGAACCGTGATTTATGGCGCGGCGGCCCCGATCGAGCAGACTGGTGGAACCAATATTTCGAACTTTCCTGATTGGGTTAGCGCATTTCAACATTATGGCAACAACAGCGGCTATGACCAGAATGTGGCGGCCTTGCAATATTTCAACCTGGCGTTCCTCGGCAGCGGCAATCGTAGTGCCATGGGCGACATTTCCGTCAGCGGCCAATTGGTCAATTACGGTTTTAACCTTTCTTTCAAATCTTATAATTTTCAAGAATTACCCATTATTGGTGGATTTTTCTCAGACAGCACACTGGAAATCACGGAAGTCGACTTCTATCCGACGTTTGTTCACAACAATCATACCGTGACCTTAAACGGGTATATTACACAGAATTTTGACAATCTCGGTTTTTACGATTTGATTCTGGCCGGCAGCGGGGAAAAGGTGACGACGGTCCATTGTACATATGATCAGTGGACCCGGACCGGCGGCAATGCGGTTACCGTGGCGCATAACCTGACCATGGATACTTCGATTGGCGATGTGAAGTTGAATGTGACAACCGGGACGATGAAAGTCGACGGAACGTTCACTGCCAACAAGGGAACGGTGGAATATTCCCAGAGTCTCTATACCACGTTCCAGGAACCGATTGTCTCGGCATTGAAATTCGCCTATATTTCTGCCAGTGCCAGTGACATTGTGACGATTACCACCGGCGGCGGCAAGGAGTCGGATTCCACGCCTTATCAATACATCGGGTACTACGATACCAGCGACACTCAGCGGGCCTATCAATACTACAATTTGATTCTGTCCGGCGACAATACCAAGCTGTTGGTCGGAAATATTCTGATTTCCAGCACGTTCAGCGCATCCAACGATATCAAGTTCGATGCCACGATGAAACAGAAACGGGTTACTTACGACGGACTTGATCAGACCATTTTGTCCGTTGCTTATTATGACTTGGTGTTGACGGATGACGGCGTCACACACGTGGCGACCAAAACGGCGTCCGGTAATCTTTCGGTAGTGCACCAGTTGACGCTGGGAACGGCGGGGATTACGAACAGTATTACGCTGGATGTTTATTCCGGATTTTCCGTAGGCGACACCGTGGGCAGTTATCTTGATCCCGGTTCGACGGTTCGCTATCTGGGCAGCGGCGACCAGAAGATTGTCGACTTCCCGGCTTACGCCAATCTGGTGATCAGCGGCGTCGGCACCAAATTCACTTCGACAAACTGGACCGACAACAACGACGGCACTTATCACACCACCATGGCGTATGCGCCGACTTCAGTTGTGGTGACGACTGCCGATGGCGTTTCTCATGTTTTATCCAGCGATAAGGATGGTCATCCCAATGAATATTTCATCTATGTCGCGTCCACCGGGGTGTTGACGGTTCATTTGTCAACCGACAGCGGCGCGACCTCGGTTAACTTCTCCAAAGATGCGCTGACGACTCTGGCGACCGGGATCGGCAATACTTCTTCCACTATCAGCAATCCGTCTTCCTGGGTATCCACCGGGTCGGGAACCTATGCGACCACGCTTGCGGCTACGCCGGATGTGGTGACCGTGACGTACAATGGAACAACGTATACGTTAGCCAAAGATGCAACCGGAACGGATGCGTACTGGACGTATTCGGATGCGAGGTTGACCGTATATTTGAAAGTCAGCGGCGCGGCGGTGGATTTCAGCAATGTGGTTACCAGCGTGAATATCGATCGTCCGTCACAGACGATTACCGCCAAAACCGCGTGGACGTCCGCCGGTTCCAATACTTATACGACCACGGCCGCGACTCAGCCGGATGCAGTGACCGTGACTTATAACGATACGGTCTATATATTGACGAAAGATGCAACCGGAACGGATGCGTACTGGACGTATTCGGGAACGACGCTGACGGTCCACTTGGCGGTCAGCGGCACGCCGGTGAATTTTACTTCCGATACGACGTCAACCAATCTGGACGCTGCTGCTAAAACTCTGGCCAACAATTCATCCTGGGCGACGGCGGCAACCAGCGGGGAATATTCGACTTCGTTTTACTATAAACCAACCACCGTGACGATTACGGTGAACGGGACGACCCATACTTTGACGGAAGGCACCGGGGTCAGTTCGCTGAGTAATCAATGGTATTGGGACAGTGCCACCAATACGTTGACGGTCAATGTCGGCGGGAGCGACCTTCACAGTTTGGTTTCCAATACGGCGATCGTCGGCAGTTGCACCCGGTCGATCACCAGTTGGAGTACGACGACGAATCCGGGCGAATATTCGAGTGGTCTGGGGTATCAGCCCAACACGGTAAAAGTCACTTATAACGGCATCGATTACGTTCTTTCTCAGGCCGACAGCACCCGGGTCGGTTCGCTGTACAATGAATGGTATTGGGACAGCACAACCAACAAGTTGATTGCGAACCTGACGGTTAATGGGTCGGTGATCAATTTGAACAGTGCGACGTCCTCCACCACGGCGGAAAATATCACGGAACAGAATCTGGCCTCCGGCGGCCTGCATGTAGACAAGATTCTGACGGTTACCGGCGATACCAATCTGATCATCAATGGTCATGTGTATGTGGCCAATGAAATGGAAGTACTCAACGCCTCGACGGTGTTGGTTACCGGCAATCTGACGGTTGATGGGATCAGCCTGAGTGTACTTGGCGCCTCTACGTTGAATGTGACGGGCAATTTGAATTTGAATGCCCAGTCGGATGCGCAGCTGATTATTACCGGAACGTCTTCCAGCGCAGTGTCGACGGTGACGGTCGGCGGCAATTTGAATATGGACAGTTCGGCGACGACCGGCGGACGCATTACTTTGAATTACGGGGTGCTGAAAGTCACCGGTACGCTGACCACGTACTCCCTCTATATGAACAATGCGTCGACGCTGGTGCTCTATTCTTCTGCCAACGACATCGGCGAACAGACCATCCATCTCGACGGCACCGCCAATACCGTGGAATATGCGTCGTCGACGGATCAAGATGTGATGGCGCTGAACTACTACAATTTGATTTTCTCCGGCGACAATAAGAAAACTCTGTTGGGCGACATCAGCATTGCCGGCAATTTTACCGTGACATCTTCCGTTACGGTGGATGTGGCCGGTTACTCGGTGACTTTCAATGGCGCCAATCAGACGATTCCGACATTTACTACTGCCTACAGCATTGCCGGAAATCCTTATCAGTATGCCACCGTTTATCTGGGCGGGACCGGGGTCAAGACTTGGACGACTGCCAAGGCCTCGGTGGTGGAATTCATTAAAGATGTTACTTTGGTGATTCAGGATATTTCGCTCAGCAAATATATCGATACGCTGCATTCCGGTCAGGACGCCTATCAAATGGGGACGGTGAAATATACCGGCGCGTTCGGGACCGGAACCGAAATTGAAAATCAGCCGTATTGGAATCTGGATCTGGCCGGTACCGGAGTGGCGTTGATTACTGCGTCGACATCCGTTGCCAATAATCTGACGGTTTCTTCCGGAACCGCCAAACTGACTACTACCACGGATTTCTCGATCGGCGGGACGATGACGGTCAGTTTGGGCGCAAACTTTTACATGTATAATGTTACTACGCTCAACCGGATGACCGACTGGGCGTCTGCTGGGAGCCACACTTACACGGCGACGGTCGCGGAAGAACCCGCCACTGTGGTTGTGACTTATGACGGTACTGCTTATACTCTGACGAAAGATGCGACTTCATCGGATGCGTACTGGATGTATAACAGCGTCAGTAAGGTATTGACCGTCCATCTGGTGGTCGGGGGTTCTGCGGTTGACTTTACGAGTGCCGTTACCTCTACTCAGATTACGGTGAATCTGACCAGCGGAAATCTGGCGGTTGGCGGCAGTTTGATCAATAACGGCAATTTCTATAGCAGTAACGGAACAACGGACAATCCGGCAACCATTACGGTCGGCAGTACCACCTCCAGCGGGAATTTTATCAATACCGGAACCTTTGTCGGCAGTACGGGCGATCTGACGGTCTACGGCAATTTTACGACGGGCGGAATCGGGGTATTTACGGCCGGCGTTCAGAATATTACGATTGACGGAACATTGGCCAATGCGGCAACGTTCAATGCGGCGAACATGGGGGCCGGCAAAACCTTAACGATCAATGGCTCTTTCCAGAACACCGGCACGCTGACGGTTGGCCTCGGGGGAACGACGAGAGTCGGCGGCGACTGGAACAATACGTCTTCCGCCTTCTTCAACGCCAATTCAGGGAGCGTGATTTTCTTCAACGGTTCCGCGACGGATCAGACTACGCATTATGTTTCCGGGACGACGATTTTTTATAATCTGACGCTGGATGGCACTTCGGCCGGAGGCAAACTCAGCGGCACCGGCGATATTACGATCAGCAATGATTTTACGGAAACCACCCCGAACAACAGTACGATCGAAATGCTCGGGGGCACGTTCACTTACAGTAAGGCGGCTAACCAACTCATTACGGCCCCCTACATTTATAAAGGCACTTACTACAACCTGTATTTACTGGCAACCTCCGGCTACTATCAGACTTATAATTCCGGTACGGTGGTTGTGAGCAACAATCTGACGATCGGCGGTTCGGTTTCATCGACCACAAAATTGTATGTCAACAACGGCATGACCATCGGCGGCACCCTGACCGCCAACCGGTCGACGGTAATTTATCAGAGTACGATTGCGGAAACCGTAGCCACGCCCTCCAGCGGGGCGTATTATGACTTGGTTTTAAGCAGTGCGACAACTAAAACCGCCAGTGGCAACCTGTCGGTTTCCCATAACCTGTTTGTGGAAACCGGTGCGGTTTTGCGGGGCTTGCAGGATGTTGTGGTCAGCAATTACCTGTACAGCAACGGGACTGTTTATGTCGCCGGGAATTTGGATGTAGGCACGATTCAAAACGGCGTGTACGGCGGAACTACTTATAACGGCGGTGCCGTAATTTTTAACGGTAGCAGCAGCCAACAGATTGACAATGAAAATTATTATCAATTGGGCATTGACAACGGCAATAAGAGTTTGTCCAGCGATATCACCACCCGCGACGGATTTATTTTCGGGTCGACCGCCGGAACCTTGTCTATGTACAGTTATAATCTGACTGTCAACGGCGCCATTGCCGGGAACGACAGCGACAGCTATTTCCTGTTTAACTATAATGGTTTCACCGGAGTAACTTCCGGTGTGCTGAATCTGGCACTGGGTGCTTCCGGCTCTTCCTCCGCCAGCAAGACGGTGATTGTCGGGACGACCAGCACCCACTGGACCGCCATGAGCGTGGAAAATGTCGATACCTCGGCCACCGTCTTTACCATCCGCGCCATTGACGGTATTCGGACGCCGAGCGGCGGGACTCAAACCGCCGGTACGGCAGATGTAGATATGACGTTTGTCATGAATGTTGCCAGCGGGTCCGCGGCCATTACGTTTGTGGATTCGTCGGTTAAAGGCAGCGGCTGGCTCTTCAACGCCAAGTTGATGGTTTACAACACCTCAACCAGCGCGTGGGATGACGCTGCCGGCGGGATCGATACCACCAGCAGTTATTACTATTTCACCTCTACCTCATCTGGGACGTCGGGCTCCGACTACCTCTACGTGACCAAGTCCAACGCCACCGGCGACGCCGATGACGGCACCATCGGGACGTTGCGGCTGGCGGTGGCCTATGCCAACAAGCACAGCGGCAGCACGATCGTCTTTGCCGATGCGCTCGACGGGCAGACCATTACTCTGGCGTTCGGACAATTGAACATTACGACGAACATGACCATCGACGGGCTGGGTAATCTGACCATCAACGGCGGCGGTTCTTCCCGGATTTTCAACATTACCGACAGCAACAGCACGACCAGTTTGAATGTGACGATCACCGGCCTGACGCTGACCAAAGCCGGCGGAGATCAGGGCGGCGCGATTTACAACGATGAACTGCTGGTTTTGAACAACCTCTCGATTACCAATTCCAGCGCCACTTACGGCGGCGGGATTTACAACGCCGTCGACGGCGGGATCGTCATGACCAACGTAACGGTTTCCGGGAACAGCGCCGATTACGGCGGCGGGATTTATACGCTGGGTCTGATTAAATTCACGGTCGGCACCATCAGCGGCAACACCGCCAAGTATGACGGCGGCGGGGTTTACGTGGGTTCTTCTTACAGTACGTCGTTGCATCAGGGCAGTCTTTATGCCGAACGGGTGACCATTGCCAACAATACTGCCGGGTATGGCAACGTTTCCGGTTACAGCGGCGGCGGGATTTACAACGCCGGCGGCAATCTCCAGCTGGTCAACACCACGATCAGCGGCAATACGGCCGAAGGCACCGGCGCCATGGGCGGGGGTATTTACAACGGAACTTATTCCGTCGGTTCCACGGTGCTTTCTTATGGTGCGATGACCGCGCAGGCGGTCACAATCAACGACAACACTTCGGCCGGTACCGGCGGCGGGATCTACAGCGCCGGCGACATGTATCTTTATACCACGACGATCGCCAATAACGCTTCCGCCAACGGCACCGGGTCCGCGCTCTATCTGGAAGGCGGCGATTCGTCCGCCACCCTCCGGACCACCGAACTGGAAAACGTCACGGTGGCTTATAACCTCGGAACGACCGCCACCGCTTCCAAATATGCGGTAGACATGTCCGGCTATGCTTATCTGGAACTGCTCAATTCGATTGTCGCCTGCAATAACATCGTTGCCGGCGGCTATCTCAACTTCGACTTGACGTCCTTTGCCGGTTATACCCGGATGGTCACCTCGATCATGGGCGGCACCTATTATACGTCTTACAATCGCGGTTCGAGCAGCGGAACGCATAGCATTACCCAAAACAACATTTTCAGCTCCGCCGGACTGACGGATAACGGCGGCTGGGTCAAAACCATTGCCTTGGCCTATACCGATACCGACAGCAGCACATATGCGTATACTATCGACGCCGGGACCAACAACGGTGCGGATCTCTATGACGCCCGCGGTTATTATCTCAATGCCACTCGCGACCTTGGCGCCTACGAAGGAACCGACCTTTCCGCCAATAGCCACAACGCCTATGTGGTTTACAACTCCAACAAGGGTACCTGGTACACGACCATCGGCGATGCGGTCAGCGCGGCATCCAGCGGTCAGACGCTGGTACTGGTCGATTCCCGTATTTATCTCAATTCGACCATCGCGATCGACCGGAGCCTGACCATTACCGGCGGCGGGTCCGACGAAACCGTGCTCGACGGCAAGACGCTCGACGGAGTTTCCGCCGGCACCCGGCTGATGGAAATCTATTCCGCTTCCGGAACCATTGCGGTCTCCCTTGACGGCATCGGTTTTACCAACGGCAAGACGACTACCGATGGCGGCGCGATCTATAACAACGGCGAAAGTCTGACCATTGCCAATTCCGCGTTTTATAACAACACGGCGACGGTCAACGGCGGCGCGATTTACAACAATGCCGGTACGGTCGTTGTCAGCTACTCCGAATTCCACGACAATACCGCGGCCAGCGGCGGCGCGATTTACAATAATCTCGGAACCCTGACGATCAGTTACAGCACGCTGAGCAACAACACGGCGACGGTCAACGGCGGCGCGATTGCCAGCGTTGCCAGCAGCAGTACCGCGTACGATGCCGTGTTGACAATCACGTCTTCCACGCTGAACAACAATACGGCTGCGACGGGCGGCGCGATCTATGCCGGCGGCAAGGTCGAAATCAGCAACAGCACGATGGCCCATAACACTGCCGGCGATGCCTCGGCAATGTACCTGACCGGCGCCGGCAACTGGAAGTTGACCAACGACACCATTGCTTACAATAACGCGCTGTTATCATCCGGATACGCGGTGGAAGTGGCCAACGGTACGATGTTCCTGGTCAATGCGTTGCTGGCCAACAACTGGGCCAATAATCACGATACGTCTTCCACATATTCCAATCAGGATATCAATTATATCTCCGGCAATACCGTCCATTATGTGACCACCTCGATCTACAACGGTACGCTGGACGGGACGCCATACATCATTGGCTTTGACAGTACGCTGTTCGCCAATTATGGCGCGCTGGTCGACAACGGCGGCTGGACCAAGACTGTCGCGCTGGCCAACGGTTCGCTCTCCGGCACGATCGATGCCATTGAAGCCAGTTCTGACTGGTCGAAAAATACACTTTCCGGCGAATATTCCTATACCAATACGGGATGGAAAACCAATGTTCCGACGGGAGTCAGTGTGTTTTATAATGGAGTAGACTACGAGGCCATTGCTCAAAAATCGGCGGCTTCCACGGCGGCTGACAGTTATTGGTATTTCGACAGCGCTACCGGTCAGTTCACTATTCATCTGGTCGACGGTTCCGGCCATGTCGTCAACCTGAATCATCCGGAACACGATGCAACGGTTACGGTCACGTTGACCGATACTTCATTGGTAGCACTGCATGCTATGGCTGCTTCCTCCGACTGGGCCGCCGGTTCCAACGGACAATATACGGTCGATACGACCGGCTGGACCGCTGCGCCGGAAGCCGGATCGACGATTTCCGTGCTCTATAACGGCGGAACGTACACCTTGACCGAATATACGACCGGGACTTTCCGGAACAACTGGTCTTATGACAGCGGGACCGGGTTGCTGACGGTGAACTTGACGCTGGCGAACGGCACGGTAGTGAATTTCCTGACCGCGACCACGCACGCCACCGTGACGCTGGCTGATACGAGTACGCAAAATGTTACCTCAACGGCTGCATCCTCCGCATTGTCGACGGTTGCAGCGGACTATCAATATTCGATCGCCACTCAGACCGAAGCTCCGACTTCGGTAACGGTACATTACAACGGCGTCGATTATGCGTTGTCCGAATATACCAACGGCACCGAACTGGGCAACAACTAGATTTGGGACAGCGCCACGAAGACCCTGTCAATTCATTTGGTTGTCTCCGGCCACGAAGTAAATTTTACGACCGAAAGCAGTACGATCACCATCGTCAACAGTTCCGGGACAACGATTTCGACGACGACGGCGGCGGATTCGGACTGGACCGGGCGCGATGTGACCGGCGAATATTCCATCACGACGGTTACGGAAAAACCGACCGGCGCCATCACGGTAGTCTATGACAGCACCACTTATACGCTGACCGAATGGACCGACGGCGAGGTCGGCAACAACTGGATTTGGGATGCCGACACTCATACGCTGACCCTCCATTTGACCGACAACAGCAGCCATGTGGTGGACTTCGCCACGGAAACCGCGACGATTACGATTCCGCTCGGCACCACGACGGAAACCGTGACGACGGCGGCGGCGGATTCGGACTGGACTTCCGGTTCGACTTCCGGCGAATATCAGCTCAATACTTCTTCCTGGGCGTCGCAGCCGAAAGCCGGCGAAGATATCACCGTAGTTTACAACGGCGGGACGTATACGCTGACCGACGGCGGTGCGGTCGGCTCGCTGAGCAACCAGTATTACTATGACAGTGTCAATCAAACGCTGACGGTGAATTTAACGCTGGCCGATGGCACCGTGGTGAATTTCCTGACGACGACGACGGCGGCAACCGTTACGCTGAATACCGGAACGCATACCGAAACGACGACGGCGGCCAGTTCCTCCTTTACCACGGCGTCGTCCAGCACGAATGAATATTATGTTTCCTGCACGTATTGTCCGACCAGTGTTTCCCTGAGCGGGTCGACGCTGACGCAGGGAACGCTCGGCGAACTGCAGAACGGCGAATGGGCGTGGGACAGCGTCAACGGCCGGCTGTACGTCAATACCACGACGGATTTGCTCAGTGCCACCAGCGATTTGGCGATTTCCATGACCAACCGGGCCGTCAACGGCGGCACGGATTCCGGCGTGGTCGCCTATGACCAGCGCGGTTATTTGAGCAGCGACAATGCCGGCGTTTCCACCGAGCGCAAGTCGGAAGACCGCGATATCGGCGCCTATGAATACAACGGCTATGTCGGGACGCTCACTTATACCACGAATACCACCGGCGAAGTGAAAACGGTTTATATCCGGTCGCTGTCGGAAGTGCTCAATCCCAGTTCCAGCTCCTATTTCTACTGGGATGGAATCGGGAACTCGTTGACGAATACGATTCAGCTGGTCGGCACCCGCATTCTCGACTATGACATCGATCTGGGGCTGTATTATAACAACTCGGCCACCAACGGCGGGTATCATGCCGGCAAGACGGTTAACATCTACGGCGCCACCGACGGCGGCACGGTGGTCAGTGCCGGCATGAACGGCAATATCTTCAACGTAACCGGGTCTTACGACGCGGCCTCCAAAAGCATCGTGATGGGGACATTGAACCTCTATCGGCTGACCTTGAGCGATGCTTTTGCTTCGACCGGCAGTATTCTGTCGGTCTACGGCAGTTTCAATACGTCATATTTTACCGGAACGGAAGTTTCCGTAATCGATAACGTGTCCACTGGGGACGGCGGCGCGATTCGGACGCAGGCCTCCGGGGTCAGCGGAATGCAGATAACTTTCACGAACTCGCTGTTTGCGGACAACCTGTCCGGCGGCAATGGCGGGGCCATTGCCAGCTACGGGCAACAGTTGGTGCTGACGAATACCACGCTGGCGGACAACCGGGCGATGGGCGACGGCGGTGCGATCTACATCGCGGCCAACGGCAATGTTACGTTGAGTGGTGATACCATCTCTTATAATTATTCCGACGGTTACGGCGGCGGGGTGTATAGTCACGGGACGCTGACTTCCGGGAGTACCATTTATGCCAAAAACCGTTCGGCGGAATACAGTACGACGTATCTTGACAGCGACATCTATCACAAGGGCTATGACTATTACGGCGGGGTCAACAGCATCAGCAATAATGGTTACAACCTGGTGGAAAGTCAGAATGGCGAATCCACTTACGCCCAGCCAAATCTGTTCTTCGGCAATCGCGCCTGGCCGGCCAATGGCGGCGACAACAAGGTGTTGACCGACGTGGTTTACGAAGGTTATCTGTACGGCCGGGAAAATGATTCGACTGTCCGCTGGGCCGGGTTGGGGTATGACATGTTCCAGAGCGGCCGCCTGGCCGATAACGGCGGCTGGAGCGATACGCTGGCGCTGTCGGCTACCAGTTCGGCATTGAACGCGCTGGCGACCGCTTCCGGCACCGATCAGCGCGGATACGGCAATTTCAGTTACCGCGATATCGGCGCTTATGAATATTACGGAACCTATGTTACGGTTGGCAATGACCGCTACAGCAGTTTGGCTTCTGCGGTTGCGGCGGCCGCCACGGCCGGAATTGTGACGATCACGGTTGATGCGGTGCGGATTGTGGAACACGATATCACGATCACGGCCAACCTGACGATTACGGGTACTACGACCCCGGGTTCCACTTATGTCCGGGGGACGGTCGCGGTGATCGACGCCAAGGGTTATGGCCGTATTTTCTGCGTCAGCAATTCGTCGGCAACGGTAACGGTTTCCGGGTTCTATCTGACCAACGGCAATTCGCTGGTCAGCAGTAATATTCAGGGCGCCGGCAACGGCGGTGCGATTTATACGGAAGGCACGTTGACGCTGAACAATGTCAGTGTCAGCAAGTCCCATGCGGCAGTATCCGGCGGTGCGGTTTACAGTGCCCGCAGCCTGACGGTAACTTCCGATGGCGGGTACAGTATGATTCCGGTGCTGTTCAGCAACAATACCGCCGGGCTCTATGGCGGTGCGATTTACGCCCAGTATGCCGCCACGTTCTCCGGCGTCAAACTGGATACGACGGAAAGTAACCGGCTCCAGTTCAAAAATAATACCGCCAACAACGGCGGGGCGATTTATTTGTCGAACGTTTCCGATTCCACTTCTCCGGTACTCTTTGCCACGGAATTCGTCAGCAACGGCGCTTCCGGCGACGGCGGCGCGGTCTATATTTCCGGCGGCGACACCATTACCATCAAACAGGGCTTTTTCGATAACAACTCGGCCATGAGCGATGGCGGTGCGGTCTACCAGACCGGCAGCTCGCTGGTGATCATCGATACCACGATGGAATACAACTTCGCTTTCGCCGACGGCGGTGCGCTCTATTTCGATGGCGGCAACGATGCTTCCATCACCGTCTATGCGTCGGAAGCAGATCCGAAATACATGGAAATCAACAACAACCAGTCGCTGGCCGGCGACGGCGGCGCGTTCTATCTGGTCAACTTCAACGAACTGTACATGTATTCCGAACTGATGCTTTACGGTGTGGATTTCGACAGCAATGCGGCCTTGACCGGCAACGGCGGTGCGATCTACATCGAAAACGGCAAAAGTATCAAACTCGGCGATTCGTCGCTGACGCAAAACAACACCACGTTTAAAAGTAATACCGCTGGGATCGGCGGAACAATCCCGGATCCGGACAAGGGCTTCGGCGGCGCGATGTACATCCTCAATTCCGGCAGCGTCTCTATCATTCTCGCCGTCGATTTCGACTATAACCAGTCTTACCGTTCCGGCGGTGCGATTTACATTGACGGCTTGACCGGAACGCTGACGATGGGAGAAAAAATTACGATTGCCGACAACGAAGCCATCAATGGTTCGGGCGGCGGTCTCTATGCCATCAATATCAGCGGCGCGATTACGCTTGATTATCTTGAATTGGCCAACAACCTCGCCGGCGGCACTTACAATGGCGGCAAAACGATTACCTGGAGTACTGCCAACTGTTATGGCGGCGGTCTTTATCTGGAAAATATCAGCGGCGCGATTACGCTGACCAATCTCGATGCTTACGACAATATGGCCGCGGCGGCCGGCGGCGCGATCTATTTGACCAATCTCACTCATACCATCGATGTTTCGATTTCCACCAGCGGCTTCGACAAGAACCTCTCCGGCAAGAACGGCCACGGTGGTCGCGGCGGGGCGATTTACATCGACAATGCCGCCGCCGTCACCCTGACCAACGATACTTTCGCTTATAACAGCGATACCGCAGTCTATCTGGCGAAGAGCATCTCTTTAACGGTGGAATATTCCACTTTCGCTTATAACGGCGGTACTGCGGCGACGACTGCGGACACGACCGCGGCGACGGCGATTTATTATGGCGGCAATACGACCGGGTCTCAGGGTACGTTCATTTCTCTGAACAGCATCTATTACGAAACCAATGCCGCCGTCACGGCCGGTAGCAGTTATCTCTATGCGTTGAATTTCGACAGCGCCAAGGTTACGGTCAAAGATGCCGATTCCCACAGCCTCAGCTACAACAACCTTTTCTACAACGAAGATACGTTCTACGGCGCGGCTACGGGGCTTACGGCCGGTGCGACACAAACGGTCTACGCGTATTACACAACGTATGATGCCAACGGCAAGGCGGTACAGAACCAGTTGAGCGATGTTCGCTCCGCGATGATTCTGGACGCGAACGGCAACCTCGTCAGCCTGAGCACCGACACGACCAATGCGTTCGTCACGGCCAACCTCTATCTTGCCGTCAATATGAATTACGACGGCAATCTGCTTTCCCGGACGCTGGCCATTGAATCCAAAGACAGTTTGGCCTATCGTTATTCGACCACACTGGCCGGGACCAATACCCGGACCGGTTCCAATACCGACACCAGCACGCTCTACGATCAGCGCGGCAATCTGCGCAGCGGCATTACGGTGACGACCGCCGCCGATGGTACGGTGACTTATACCTACTACGAATATACGACCCCGGAAGGAGAAAGCACCAGCCATTGGTACGAGGTTGTGGTGGCGGAAAACGGCACCACGACCCGGAGTTATTGTTACACCACGACCGATCCGGATACCACCGTCCATTATTGGAAACATACGGCCGGTTCATCCACGGATACGGAAGTTACGGCGGATGTCTATAATGCCTACAATACTCATAAGCAAGCCACCGGCATCGGCGCGTTCGAAGCCAATTTCTATATGACGGTGACGGTCAATACCGACAACACCAACAATCCGGACTGGACGGTTCACGCCAGCTCGACTTCCTGGTATACGATCGATAAGGCGCTGGCGGACGGCGTTACCCTCCGCGAAGCGATCTACTGGATCGATAATTACACGCTGGGCGTCAAATCCGGCAGCGGCACGTCGACCACTTACTCCACTACCACCAATTGCACCGGCGTTTTCGTCGGCGATCCGGATCGGTACGTCAAGTTTGCCCAGGCGATGGTGACTTCCGGCAATAACGTCATCACGCTGAACGCCAATGCCGAATATATCAGCATTGCCAAAGACGTGCTGATCGGGTCCACAAATGATTATTATGTGGTGGAAGGCACCACCTACGACTTCTTCAATACCGATGCGGTAACCTATCTGGCGCAGAGCGATTCGCACCGGATTACGATCGATGCCAACAATCAGTCCCGTGTCTTCTACATTCAATACACCAGCGACCAAAGCCGCGAAGCCGATTACCTCTATCATTTTGCGGAAGTCGGCTTGAATAACATCACCATTGCAAACGGTTATGAAAGCGGCACAGGCACGAGATTGAGTATCAGCGAAGACGGCAAAGGCGGCGGGATTTTCAATCTTGGCATCCTGACGCTGCACAACGTGGTGATCAAGGATTGTACCGCATCCAATGAAAATATTCGTTACGATCTGTATGGCAAGAACGTCGGCATTGTCAGCGGCGGCGGCGGGATTTTCAACGCCAATGCCCTGTTCATGTACGATTCGACGTTGAGCGGCAACGTGGCTCACGGCGTTATTTCCAATTCCTCTGGCGGGGCGCTTTGCTATAATGTCGCGTTGGGCGGCGGTCTGTTTACGGAGGTCTATACCTACAGTTCTTCGTCCGGTCTCTATACCACCGCGACAACCAACAATACCGTGTATCGGGTCGGTGACGGAACCGGAATCGGTACGCTTGGTACGTTGCTGGTCAAAAGTTACGCGCAAAGCGGCGATGTCTATATCAACCGCTCGACGTTTACCGGCAACGAAGTCCATGGCTTCAGCTATGACCCCAATGCCCCGTTGTACAATGGCTTGGGCGGGGCGCTTTACGTGTTAAATACCGGAACGGGTTACAGTGAAGCCGGTGCGGTCTACGTGTTGGATTCGACGATTACCAAGAGCCGTAAAACGACTGTGGTGGGGACTGGCGCTGCCGCCGATGGAAAAGGTTCGGCACTGCTGATGAAATCCGGCATTCTCTACCTCGACGGCGACACCATCGCCTACAACTATTCTTACGATGCCTACGATGGGTATTCGGTCGGATTGATCGGCGGGACCACTTATCTGACCAACAACATTATCGCGCAGAACTATATCGATGGCACGATTTATGAATACCGGCAGGATATTTGGGCCAACAGCGGCACCGTCGGTTATTGCTTCAACAACATCATCGGTTCCTATTATGCGCATGCCGGTTATTACGATTTCAGTGCCGTAACAAGTACCAACGCCGATAACATTCTGGGCGACAACGGGTCCGGTTATGTCGACCGGCTTTATCTCTCGTCGTCGCTCAAATACAACGGCGGCATGACCCAGAACTATCGCCTGGGCTCCGGCTCGGTGGCGATCAACGCCGCCAACTATACGCGTAGCCCGATTTACGGACTGGATGGAACTTCGCTGTCCGATCAGCGCGGTTTGAGCGGAACGGTTGGCTATACGACATCGACCGGTTCGACCCAGTACCGCAATACGATCGGGTCCTACGAAATGTTGACCTATGTGCTGGTGGACGGCGCCCAGTCCGATGCCGCGCTGGCGACCGGCAGCGATATTCTCTATAACTACAGTACGGATAAAAACGGCTGGTTCGACAACCTCCGCACCGCCCTTTATCTGGCCGATGCCAGTTACAGCAACAACTTGCCAACCAAGGCCGTAATTCAGGGACAGGTTGACATCAGTTTGACCGGGGACACGACCTTTACTATTACTCAAGGCGCCCTTCAGGTTTTTAACAGTTTGTTGATTGAAGCGATCGGGGCGACTTACTCGCTGACCATTGACGGTAAGTGGACGGGCTATGGTACGACCGAGGGCAGCCAGATCTTCAACTTCGACAGTTCCGCGTTTGAAGTCCAGACCGCAATTCTGCTGACGGTGACGCTGGGCAACGCTACCAACCAGATCAACCTGGTCAACGCTTATACCGCCGGGAACGGCGGCGCCATCTATTGCAGCGGTAATTTGACAGTCACGAACCTGTCGATTACCAATGCCACCGCCGGTGAAAACGGCGGCGCGATTTATCTGACCGGCGGCAATCTGGTCATGAACGAAGTCCAGATTACCGGGACGCTCCAATACAGTTCCGGCAATGTGGTCGGCAGTACGCTTTCCGCATTGAGTGGCAACGGCGGCGCGGTCTATGTTTCGGCGGGCAGTCTTTCCGCCGGCGGCGGCGGCAGTTTCACCAACGTTACGGTGTCCGGCGCTTATGCCGGCGGTTCCGGCGGTACGTTCTATCTGGCCAATGCCACTTCGACGGTGTCGTTCAATAATGTTACGATCGGAAAACTGGATACCGACGGCAACGTCGTGGCCAACAGCGGCGGGATTGCGGCGGAAGGGCTCGGCGGCGGGATTTACTTCTCCGGCGTCGGCATGTCGCTGATCGGAGTCAATCTGTACAGCGCCCATGCCTATACCAGCAGTTCCAACGGCTCCGGCGGCGGGATTTACGCGGTTTGCAGCGCCAGCGGCACTGTTCTGGTTCAAGATACCAATATCACCTATTGCTCGGCGGCGGCCAACGGCGGCGGGATGTTCGTCAAGGGCGGTTCGCTAATTCTCAACAATACGACGGCGACGACGACCATCACGCCCTACTACATCAGCCACAACAGCGCCATCAACGGCGGCGGGATTTATCTGGTGAGCAGCGGCCTGACGATGACGCAGTACAGCATTCTCAATAATACCGCCTCCGGCATCGGTGGCGGTCTCTATCTGACCGGGTCCAATTCCGCGAACATTGTCCAGTCGGTGATCGGCTATAACAGCGCCGTTAACGGCGGCGGGATTTATGCCAACGTTCCGAGTCTGGAACTGTTGAACAGCACGGTCAGCCAGAATACCGCAGTTACCGACGGCGGCGGGATTTACTTCGACAACGGCGGTTCGCTGGCCCTCAATTACAGTACCGTGGGGAACAACATCGCCAGTTATCACGCATCCGCTCTGCCGACGGCGGGAACCGATGGCGGCGGCGTTTATATGAACCGCGGTTCGCTGACGCTTTATAATACCATTCTGGCCCAGAACTTCTCGGTTTCCAACGGCACCGAAACCAGTTATGATTCCGCCGCCAGCGACCTGACGCTGGCCAACAATGCTAAATGGTATGCGTCTTACAGCATTATCGGCACTTCTGACAACGCCGACGGTTCGCTGCACCTCACCGATTCTTCGTCTTATGTTTCCATTTTCGATGTAACCGGTAACAACTACTATGGGATGGGAACAGATACGGTTTCCAGCATCAAGCTCGATACCGAATTGAGCGACAACGGCGGCGTGACCTTGACGCTGTATGTCGGCGATGGCATTGCCTATCAGAACGGCCAATACAATGCGACTTATACCACGGTTGACCAGCGCGGAATCGACCGCGATAACGTCTACGGCTCGACGATCGGCGCTTACGAACGCCATCTCCGGACTCTGGTGTATGATGATAATCAGCTTAATGGCGATTATAACGACTATCGGAACTGGTATTTTAAAGATCTGGGATCTGTAAATGGTCGGTTGACATTATCCACTCAGCTTGATTTTGCCAAGATGCCGGATTATACCTATGAAATCTCGGTTGCTTTGTTCACCGGTACGACTGCGAGCGACGACTGGAACATTACTTACAAGTCCATGCTGGTCATCGATGCTGGCGTGACCTTGACGGTCAACGGCTATGGGACCGGAACCGGTTCGCTGACCGCGCGGATTTACGACCATGCCTATCAGGATCTCACTCATCCGTATGCCGAAATGAACGACGGAACCTTGACGATTGTGTCCACCGGATTCTGGACCGGGGTCGGCGACAGCGTCTGGAACGGTGCGATCACCGTGGCCGGCGGCTTCTCACTGCTGACCAATACCACCAATTCCGCCGCGTCGGCGACGCTGACGCTGAAATCGAATACAGCGTTGACACAAAGCGCGCAACTGACGATTTCCACCGATAACTATCAGGTCAGTGCCAATGCGTTCCGCAACCTCTCGGCATCGACGGAAGTCATTTACAATGGCGCTGCCCGTAATGTCATCTCGGTTTATGACGACAGTTCGGCCACACTTCCGACCAGTATCGGGTATGGCAAACTGACCTTGGCCGGTTCGTCCAAAGCAGTGGTCACCACGACCGATTCCAGTCAGACTTCGGCGACCGGCGACCTGATTGTCAAAGGGACGCTGATTACCAACGAGGAAGATGTTGCGACGGTCAGCGCCGGCGACATCAAAGTCGGGACGGGCGGCACCGGCGCGTTCAATGCCGGGACGGCGACTTTCTATGTGGCCGGGGACTGGGTTTACGCCGGCGCCGGCGGCTTATCATTCCATGCAAACTATGCTTCGTTTGTGTTCAACGGCTCCGGCGCGCAACTTCTGGACAACGGCGGAACCACCTTCTCCGTGGCCAATCTGACGCTGAAAAGTACCGGCGGCGATAACGCGATCCTCACCATTGTGAGCGGGGTGACGCTGAGCGGGAACTTCACGTTCTACGACGGTCTCAGCGGCCTGGTGGCGTTGAATACCAACAGCAATCTGGCGGTCGGCGGAACGATTTCCGGGATGCAGGGCAACACGGCCGGCGATACCCGCCGCGCTTACTTCGTGACCGGCAATGAAACCGCGACCGGGTCCGGGGTTTATTATACCGGCGGCGTAACCTTGACGGCGCTGGCTTCCGGTAGCGCGAATCTGGTGATCGGGGTGTATCATGTTGCGACCGCGAGCTACGGCTGGACCGATATTTCCCTCGCCAACACCAGTTCGACGACTCCGATGACGGTGACGGTCGGCATGTTGGATGGCGTCAACAGTTCGTTAACGCCGTATGGCGAGTTGGAAGCAACGTGGAAGATTGATACTGCTGCGGCTGAGTTTACGTTGACGCTGAATGGCGAATCCACGAACCTGCGCAGTGCATATTTTGATCCGACGGTGGCAAACGTCTATTACCGCCCGGATAGTGCCGCCATGTGGCAGGAAAAAGGCGAATTGCCCTATACGACGACCGACAACGGTTATTTCTATATCGGCAATAATGTGGAATGGATCACAAATGACAACGACGTGGCTCACGACGAAACCGGCTATGCCAATTCGTTGCGTTGGGCGATCGACTGGGCGAATGGAACCTATCAGACCGCATATCGCGGGGTGTTTGCTTTCGATCCGAATTCTTTTACCGGCAATGTGACCGTGACGTTGCATTTGGGTACGCTTGAACTGCTCGGTTCCGACCATGTGACGATCGTCGGTCTGATCGATGGCCGTTCCACGGTGGCGACCAATGCCGATACGGTTCTGACCATTGATTCCGGGGCGACCATCGGGTTGCGCGAATTGGAATTCCAGAATACCGGAATCAGTAATTCAGCCCTGATCAACAACGGAACGCTGACGGTATATGACGTCACGGCCAGAACCTATGGCAACGGCGCCGGCGCCATTACCAATAACGGCACTGTCACGGTGGCCGAAGGCGGCTTCCTGGCGATGGACAGCGGCGCGACCGGTACGGGAACGTTCTCGTATGATGCCGCCAGTACGCTGAAATACGTCTACGATGGTTCTAATACAAGTTATGTGATTACTCCGGGAACTGAATTGGTCGCCGGCGCGGCCGGCAGTCAGCGCGTTTACAACTTGGCGGTGGCGGAAAACGCCGTCGTTCAGTTGGCCGATGGCGGCGCCCGGACCGTGCGCGGCAATGTGACCATTGCCGGCGCAACCGGCTCATTCACTGGCGCGACGCTGGAAATGACCTCCGGCTCGTTGACGGTCGGGACGCTCGATACCGCCGGTACCAGTGCGGTTTCCGGCACCGGAGTCACTTCCGGCACCGGGACGTTGAGTTTGTCCGGAACGGCGACGTATACCACTTACGGTAATTTCTCGATGGGCGCGGCCGCCGACGCGACGCACGGCACGGTCACACTGGCCGATACCGCGACGTTGCAACTGTACGGTCTGACCAATCAGTTGGGGGCCTTTACCTCGGCGGCAACCGCGACGGTGGCCTATCTCCGGACCGGTATCCAGAATGCCGACACGCAATCCCTGACCTACGGCAATTTGACGGTGGGAAGCAATACGACGCTGAATTTGGGCGGAGCCACCTCCACCACTTCCACCACGGCGCCCTATCAGGACGGCGATGTCGATCAGACCACGACGGTCATTTCCACGGATGGCAATGTCACGACCACAACTCATACGGTGGTGACGATTGCCTCCGGCACGACCACAACGGCAACCACGACCACGACGGCGACTGCCGACAGCACGAGTACGACTACCGTTGTGCGGACGACGACTTCCGACGATGTGGCCGGAGAGCGGACGATTACGGCCACCGCGGGCGCCGAAACGACGACCACCACCGTGACGGTTGCGTTGGATTCGTCGACGCATACGACGACGACCACCACGACCACCACCGCGACGGCTTATGAAACGGTGTCCGATAATGTCTACGTTCGGGCCGTCCAGGCCGGTGAAGTCGCCGGAACGACGACCACCACCACGGTCGTAACAATGGTGCTCAATACCAATGGTACGACGACGGTGACGACTACGGTCAACGGCGGTACTCCGAGCGTTGAAACCCGGACGACCGAGTCTACCGACTTTGCCGGGACGACGACTACGGCTCATACCGTGACCGTCGATACCGTCAACAATCAGACGACGATTGAAAATAAAGTTACGGCCGATCACGACGCCACGACGGCCACGACGACCACGACTCAGACCACCGGCAATTCCGACGTGGCCAGTACGACGGTCAATACCGTGACCACGGCGGCCACGAGCGAAGTGACCACCGAAACCGTCAGCATGGCTGACAGTGTGACGACGACTGAAACCGTTGTGAACAGTCAGGAAACATCGTCTGCGGTTCATTATCACAGTTATGCCGTGGCGACGGCTTCCACCGATGTGGCGAAAGACGTTTCCGCCTCCCACACCAGTTACGGCGCGACGACGGAAACCATTACGGTGGTCTCCGTCAACGCGGCGCAGACGGAAACGACGACCGCAGTTACGACCAATGCCACTGAGTCCGCCACGACGGTGACGACCACGGTTAACGGCAACCTGGCTTCTTCCGGCACGATTGTGGCCGGCAACGATATCCTGGTTTTGAACGGCGCAGCCAATGATTTCGGTTCGTTCGTCTGCGGTCATTCGACGGTCGAATACCTGGGCGTCAGCGGACAGGAAATCGACGGCGGCAACATCCATTACTACAATCTGGAAATCGGCGGCGGCAACAGTACGACGGCCGCCAACCAGGCCTTGTCCAGTAATCTGGTGATTTATCACAACTTTACGCTGGATGCCGATACGACGCTGGCCGTGGGCAATTACAACATTCATCTCAACGACGCGGTTTACAACGGCCACGATATTATCGGCGACGGCAGTTTCGTCATCAACGGCGATATGACGTTCGGCAACAGCGGGGCGCTGTATCTCGGGGTCGGCACGGTAACCGGCACGATCAATTTCACGACCGGCACGGTCTACTACGACGGCGATAACGATCAGTTCATTCATGCCGGCACCTACTACAATCTGGCGATTCTCCAGGGCGCCACGGCCACGGCCAGTGATCGGCAGATTGACGGCAATGTCTATGTCGGAGCGGAATCCGGCCATACCGGCAGCTTCAGTTTCGATGAAGCCTCGACGCTGGGCCGGCTGCTGGTCAATACCGGGTACCAGATTACGATTTACGGCGCGATCAACCACATGGTTGCTCCGACCGATACTCCCGCCGCCGGCAGCAATTATACCACGGGCCGTTACTTCGTGGCCGATGCCGATTCGACCAATTACAAAGGTACGGTCGTGTTGTCCCTGGCGGCGAAAGAAGCCGGCCGGACGCTGATCGTCGGCACGGAAGCCCACGGTACGTCGACTCCGGCTTGCTGGATCTCGACTTCGTTCACCAATGACGCGGCGGCCAACAACAGCATTACGGTCAACGCGCATTACGGCGTCGGCACGACCAGTATCGCCCATGAGGACTGGGTGGTCAACATGACCCTTTGCATTAAGTCGACCAATGCTTTCGATATGACGCTGAACAATGCGTCCAGCTCGGTTAAGACCGGTGACTTCGATCCGTTGCTGACGGTGGTCTACTATCGGTTGAACGAAACCGCTTCATGGACGGTGGACGAAAGTCCCTATTATCATTACAATGATGGTAATTCGACGTATTATTTCTTCGGCATCGGCATTTCCGAAGGCGGCCTGGTGGTAACCACCGACCTGGACAATGTCAAAGGATCGTTGCGCTGGGCGATTGCGGCGGCCAACTTCCTGAGCCGCAACGTCAGCAGTGACGCGGTTTATGAAATCACGTTCTCGGAAGATTTCTTCGACAAGGCCACCACGATCAATCTCACGGTTGGCGAATTGGTGGTTTCCGCCAATGTCGATATCGTCGGTCTGGGCACCGACCTGATTACGGTCAGCAATACCAGTGGCGGCCGTGTTTTCTACATCAGCGACAATAATGCCGGTACGTCGCTTACCGTCACGATCTCCGGATTGACGCTGAAGGGCGGCGACGGTACGGGCACCGATACTTCAACCGAAACGATTTCCGCCAATAACGGCAAGGGCGGCACGATTTACAACGCCGAAACTCTCAGCCTGAAGAACGTCGAAATCGAAAACGGCTCCGGTCTTTACGGCGGCGGTATTTACAATGCGGCTGCCAGTACCAGTACCAGTACGACTTACAACGCGGAAGCGATACTCTATGCGCTCAATCTGACGATTGCCAACTGCACCGGCGAAGGCATTTACAACGCCGGCTCGATGGTGCTCTACAATACCACTGTTGCGTTCAATACCGCGACCACCGCGCAGATCTATTCGAGTAGCAACAGTACCAGCGAACTCTTCAACTGCACGGTCTATGCCGGCAGTACCGGAACGGCGATTATCAATGCCGATACGACCAGCGGAACGTATGGTACGGTCAAACTCAAGGCAACGCTGATCTGCGGCGATATCGATCAGACGCGGTTTACGTTGACCAATTCCTATGTCACCACCGATACGACGATCTTTGCCAATACGACCGGCGTTCAGGACAACGGCGGCTGGGTCAAGACCATGGCGCTCGACGGCAACAATGCGACGGTTCAGAGCGACATCATCGGCAAGGGCCTCACCTATGCCGATGGCGCGTACAACTATGACGCCCGCGGCTATCTGGCCGGCACCACCAACAGCAGCGGCGATACCGTCAACGATATCGGCGCGTTCCAGGTGAACGGACTGGTTTGCTATAATACTTCCACCAACGCGTATTATACCAGTATCGCGGCGGCAATTACCGCCGCCACCAGCGGCCAGACGATTCAATTGGTCGATACCCGGATTACCCAGGGGACCACGCTGAAGATCGCGAAAAACATCACCATTCAGGGCAGCGGCGACTACACTACGGTGCTGGCGGCCGATTCCTCTTTGACTGGCGCGATGATTCAAATCGGGGTCGGCAACGCTCCGGCGGTCTACCTCTATAACTTCGGCATTCACGGCACCCGGACGACGGTGGACGACTCCAGCCGGGCAATTACCAACTACGGCAGTCTCCAGCTGTATAAGATGACCGTGCTGGGCAGCTCGGTTCTCAACGGCAACGGCGGGGCGATCTACAACGCCGCGGGCGCGGTCCTCTCCGTCGACCGGTCGACTATTGCCGGCAACCATGCGGTCGCCGATACTGCTGGCAGCTATGGCAACGGCGGGGCGATCTACAACGCCGGAACGGTTTACATTACCGAATCCACCATCGCCGACAACTATACGGAAGGGTATATTACCAGCAATACCACGACGGTGGTTACGCCGACCGTCGGTACGGGCGTTACCGTGGTTTACTCGGCTTCCGCCGGGACGGTGACGGTGACGAACAGCGGCGTTATCACGGTTTATACCGCCGGTACTACGATCAACCGCAATGCCGGCACCGCGACCACTGTGGTGTTCGATATCACCGGCGCCACCATTGACGCCAACACCGGCAACGTGACCGCCGGTACGATTAATGTGGCCACGACGGTTCGGACCGGCGTCAATTCCGGCAACGGCGGGGCGATCTACAATGCCGCCGCCGGCAAAGTCACCATCGACAGCAGCACGCTGAACAACAACGGCTTCCTCCGGACGGTGACGAACAATGTTGCCACCGTTACTACGGACACCAATTACGGCGGGGCGATCTATACCGCCGGAACGCTGACGGCGGAAAATACCACGCTTTACGGCAACGGCGCCATTTACGGCGGCGGACTCTATCTGGCCTCCGGAACGGCGACGCTGACCAACCTGACGATCGCCTACAATACCACGACGGCCTCCGGCAGCGCTTCCGGTGCCGGCGTCTACGTCTACGGCAGCGGTTGTACGCTGAATCTCTATAACACGATCGTCGCCTACAACATGAACGCCGTTTACGGCAACGACGACCTCTATCTGCCGTCGTCTTCGACCTGGGTCATCAGCCGGAGCACCAATATTGTCGGCACCTACAGCACGAGTTCGATCCTGGGAACTTCGGTTTACTCGACCGGATTCGACTATGATGGTGCGCTGTTTGCGTCGTCCGAGCTTCAGGATAATGGCGGCTGGGTCAAGACGCTGGCGCTCTCCAGCACCAGCCAGGCCGTCGACAAGGGCGACAGTACGCTGGGAATCGGGGAAGACGCCCGCGGTTATCTGTCTTATGATTCGTCTTCCACCGGTCTCTATTCCACCGGCCGCGGCCGCGACATCGGGGCGTACGAATACAACGGTTATGTGGGTTATTACGTCAATAATGACGGCAAGGCCGTGTATATTTCCTCCGTCCAGGCGGCAATTGACGGTCTGGCCAATTCCGACCAGAAAGGCGGCGATGTTTATCTGGTCAATACCCGGATTCTGGAAAGCAACATCACTACCGGGACAAATGGTCTGAATTACTACAACTCCGATTCGAAAACCTGGATTGCGTTGACCATTACCATCTATGGCAGTTCGGAAGGCGATACCACCATCAGTGCCGGCGGTCGCGGCCGGATTTTCTACGCCACCAGTCCTTACGTTGCCGGCGGTACGCTGGTGCTGAATAAGATTACTTTGTCCGACGGCTATGCGGCGGTCAAACTCAACCCGATCAGCACGACGACGGCCACCGATGCCGGGATGGGCGGCGCGATTTACAACCTCGGCGCGATCGTGACGCTGACCAATTGCTCCGTGATCAACAACCACGCCGACATCTCCGGCGGTGCGTTCTATACCTCGAATACAGTCATCTATACGACCTCCGGTTCCACGGTGGGAGTTGGCGCGTTGAATCTCACCGACTGTTATGTGGCTGACAACTATGCTTCTCTGACCGGCGGCGCGATCGCCGGCAGCGGCGACAGCACGGTCAGCATGACTCCGGTGACGATTTCCAAGTCGACCTTCTATCACAATACGGCCGGTACTTCCGGCGGCGCGATCGCCTTTACCGGGGTTGGCGCGCTGTCGATTACCGACAGTACGTTTGCCTACAACAATACGATCACGCCGTACGGCGGCGCGATCTATCTGGCCTCGGCCAACGGCAGCGGTTCGTTTACGACCGGCAACAATATCTTTGTTCACAACAACCAGAGCGTCAACCCCGACCGCAACTGGACGACCGATACCGAAATCCGGAACGGCGCCAGCGATCCGGATACCAGCATCGGTACCGTCGGCGATACCTACATTTATTCCGGTACCAACAGCACCGCCGCCGATTACGGCAAATGGTGGACCCGGCTCGGTTCCTCCTGGATGCTGAGCGGCAGTCTGATCGACACCTTCGGAGTTGATTATCATACCGGGACCGGAGCGCCGACTTCCTCGACTTCGGGCAAAAAAGGCGATGTTTACGTCGATACTTCCAGCGGCAATTACTATCTGTTGACCGCTAACGGCTGGACCGGATTGGGTTCGTTCACCAACGGTTCCAGTGTGGCGACGGGTACGGATCACTCCGGTTATACCGGTAATCTGCTCTACTATCTGGATACCGCCTCCGGCCTCCTTTATCATCGGACGGCCACGACCAGCGCCTGGGTCGCCGATACGACTCATTCGATCCTGACCACGCCGGCCAGTATTACGGTGGCGGCCACCGCGCCGACTACCAACAGCGTCGGCGATTACTTCGTCGATACTGATACCGGCGAACTGTTCATCTGGGTCGTCAACAGCGCCGGCACCGGCAGCTGGCATACCGCCGTCGGCATCGTGCCGGGCGCCGGTTCGGTCAGCGTCATGATGGACTACTATCATGTCGCCGGCAGCATGACCAACAACGGCTACAACCTGGTGGAAAAACAGAACGGCACCTGGAGCAGCGCCAATACCTACTTCTACGGCGAAGAAACCTGGGATGCGACGACGGGGAAAATTGCTACCGACAAACACGACCTGCTTGCTTATGACTATGTCCGCGGCTATACGCATGTGATTTCCGACGCGTCCAAACTGGGGAACGTTTTCATCGCCACCGGCGCGGCCGGCGACAACGGCGGCTGGACTTATACGCTGGCATTGAGCCAGAACAGCATCGCCATCAACGCCGGGAACGGCAGTACGGCCGACGGGCGCGGTTATCTGGCCTACGGCACCTGCGACATCGGCGCCTACGAACTGAACGGGATTGTCGCCACGGTCAACGGCGTGGGTTACGGCAGCATTCAGGCGGCGATCGACGCCTCCTCCTCCGGCAGCTCGATCACCTTGATCGGGTCCCGGATTCTGGAAAGCAATATTTCGACGTCCGGAGCGCTGACTCTCACCGGTACGGTGGATACGGTGATTGATGCCAATCACCTGGGCCGGGTGTTCATGAACAAGAGCGCGACCGGAACCGTGACGATCACCGGAGTTGCGTTCACCGGCGGCGTGGCCCTGAATTCTTCGGAAAATGCCACGGCGGCCGGCAACGGCGGCGCCATCTATAACGCCGGCACCATGGTGATGACCGACGTTCAAGTGCTCGATTCCTTCGCGGCCGGTTCCGGCGGCGGGATTTACAGCGCCAAGAGTCTGACCATCAATACCGGCAGCCTGAACAGCAAGACGTTTGCCACGTTGCTGGCCGATAACACGGCCCTGGATGCCGGCGGCGCCATCGCGGCGGTTGGTTCCACGACCAACGCTCTGACCATTCTCGGGACGGCGCTGAACAGCAGCGCGTATGTCGGCTCTTACAAGATGGTTCAATTGATGAACAACACGGCCGGCACCAGCGGCGGCGCGATCTCCGTGCAGGGGTCCAGCAGTATCCAATACGCTTATCTGCGTTACAATCAGGCCTCGGCCGGCGGCGCGATTGCGTTGACCGGTTCCGGCTATTCGTCCACGTTCCAGGACTTCTACGCCTTGGACAACGTGGCTTACTCTTACGGCGGCGGCATTTATGTTGCCAACTATGGCAATCTGACCATCATCGGCAACGTCAACAAGGGTACCGATGTCAATGGCGGCACGACCGGCGCCAGCGCCTACTATTATACCACGGTCGGAGATAACTATGCGCAGAACGGCGGCGGCGGGATTTACTTCGTCTATTCCGGCAATCTGACGGTTACCGGAGTTGAAAACCAGATCATGAGCGGGGCCTTTGTCTCCGGGAATGAAACTTACGGCGACGGCGGCGGGATTTATTTCGCCAATTCCAATAATCTCCAGATCGGGTTTTATACGCATATCGGCGCTCACAGTTCGTCGGTCGATTATAACGGCAACTCCTCCAGCGGCAATATAGCGTGGGGCAATTACGGCTTAAGTTCGCTGACGTACGACGGCACCGATCCGGGTTACGGCGGCGGGATCTATTTCGTCAACGGCAATATCCTGTCGTTTACCTTTAACGACAGCGTCAGCGGCAACTATGCCGGGGCGTCCGGCGGCGGGATCTATATGGTCAACGGGACCCAGCTCACAACGGCCAGCGATATGTCGATCTCCAATAACTATGCCGGAGTCAAGATAAATACCAACGATCTGGGCAATTCTCATTACACCTATACTTATGACACGGATCATACCAATGGCGGCGGCCTCTACCTCCAGAACGTTACCACGGTGGCGATCGACTATACGACGATTTCCGGCAACTATGCCTCCGGCCGCGGCGCCGGCATTTACATGTATGATTGCTCCACGGTGACGATTACCGATACGGAAATCGGTTCCAACGGGGGACTCACATCCTCTTCGGCAACCGTCAACGATTTCGGCGACGGGATCTACATCAACAGCAGCTCCTCGGTGAGCCCGGTGGTGTCGATCAGCACCAGCAGCATCAACAAATCTTACGGCACCGGCCTCTGGATGTCGACCGGGACGCTGACTCTCACGGACGTGACCATCGGGCAGAACGGGATTCGAGGATATTATGTTGCCACCGGGGCTCCTTATAGTACGGCCACGGTCGGCGGTCTCTACCTTGGCAGCGGTACGTTGACCATGAACTACTGCTCGGTGGTGGATAATTATGGGACCTCGGCCCATTCTCTCTATGTGGGAGCGCAGGGCGCGACGACCATGAGCATCAAGAACAGCATGATCGTCAATGCATATATTATCAATGGATATACTACCTTGACCGACGTTTGGCTGACCAGCAACGTTACCGTCAGCTCCAGCAGTTACAACATCTTTGAAAACTATTACAACTATACCGGCAACGGGTCCAACCTGGCCGGGTCCTATCGCGCCGATATCTACAACAATCTCGGTGCGGTCGCCGGGGCGTTGGACGGCAGTCATAATATTGTCGGGTTCAGCACGGACTATGCCGACAAAATTGCGGCCAACCTGTGGCTGGATACCCTCCAGTATCAGGCCAACTACCGCAGTCAGGCCTATGGGCTCACGTCCAAGAACAGTATCGCTTACGGTTATTATACCGGCACCACCGGCACCGCCGGCACCGGGTTCACCCGCGCCGCCGCCATTGACTCCAGCGTCAATTACGACCAGCGCGGCAACCTCCGTACCGGGGTCACGACCTATGTCGATACCAACACCAGCAGCAGTACTTACGGGCAGACGCTCTACAGCTATTACAAGTATGTCAACGGCGGCTGGACGAAGTATGTGGTGGATGAAGCCGGCAATGTGACGACGAGCAGCGCCGCTCCGAGCGGCGCGACCATCGGTTCGTTCGAACCGTTGTTCTACGTCACGGTCACGTCGAAGGGCGATGCCTCCGATACCGCCAACATGTATAACATCATTTCTTCCAGCAAGGATGCGAACAACAGCCGGTTCGACGGCGCATTGTTGAACAACGCCGGGATTACCCTGCGCGAAGCCATCTACTGGATCGACAACTACGATATCACGGCGGCGAATTCGACCCAGTACGACACCAGCCGTTACGTGAAGTTCTCGGCCACGGTCTTTACCGCGACCGGCACCAATACCATTTCGCTGGTCTACGGCGAACTCCTGATTGCCAAGAACATCATTATCAGTTGCACGCCGGATTCCACGTATGGATATGTGGCCGACAATACTTATCTGGCGCAGAATGACAGCGCCCGGATTACCGTCGATGCCGGCAATGCTTCTCGTGTCTTCTGCTCGACAACTCGGTACAACACTACGTTTACGGTTAACATCAGCAATTTGACGATGATCAACGGCCAGAGCAGTTTCTCCAGTTCGGTCTACGGTTCGTCGTTTGCTCAAGATGTCGGTGACGGCGGCGGGATTTTCAACGCCTACGGCGTGACGATGGCGCTCAACAATGTGGTGGTTTCCGGCTGTTCCGCCGACAATGCCCAATATGCCGGCAGCTATGATGGCCGGGGCGGCGGGATTTATAACGCCGGTACCATGACGATCAACGACTCGTCGATCCTCAACAATACGGCCACGGGAACGCTGATTACAAAGGATACCGATTATCTCGGTCTCGGCGGCGGGATTTATAACGCCGGTACCATGACGATCAACCGTTCGCTGATCAGCGGCAACACTGCGGCCGGGTTCAATTACTCGACCAGTTCTTCCTACAGTACGACGGTCGGCAACGGCGGCGGGATTTATAACGCCGGTACCATGACGATCAAGAACAGTACGATTACCACCAACGCGCTCAACGGGTCCGCCAATCGTGCCGGCGCGGCGCTTTACTCGGACGGCGGTACGGTCTATCTGTTCAACGATACCATCGTCCGCAACACGGTTTCGGCCGACCAGGCCAGCGGCGACAACATTCCGGACGGGATTACGTATCGCGGCAGCGCGGTGTACTTCAGCGCCGATACGACGGCGTATCTGTACGACGACATTATTGCCTTGAACAATGCCGGCGGTACTTCCATCAGCTATCATGACGTCTACGTGGAAAGCGGCGCGACGTTGTACGAAGGATATAATATCGTCGGCAATGCCCGCGGCCTCGGCAGCACGTTCAGCGCGGCCAACAACGATATTCTCGGCCGGGTTTCCGATGGTACGGTTTCCGGACTGTCGCTGTCGACCGACCTGGCTTATCTTGGCGGCAAGACCAAGAGCTACCGCGTCCTCTCCGACGATACGGTTTGCAGCAGCGGCGTAGAACTTGGAACTTATACGGTCAACGGCGTCACCCATTATGCGTTTTCGACGGACAACGGGGTCACTTGGTATGACGTGACGAGCCCATCTTCGACCGTGACGGGGGTTACCGCGATGCTGGGCGACCAGCGGATTTCGGATGCTGCTTACAATCAGCTCACCGGCAATCTGCCGTGGACCACCCGATTCACGATCGGGTCTTACGAACATGTCCTGACGGTGAATATCGACCTCACCGGCGTAGCGGCAACGGACGATCCGGTGGCTGTGACCAATGATGTTTCCTTTGACTTCACGCATGATTTCAACGGCTGGCTGACCAGTCTCCGGACCGCCGCTTATCTGACCGACGACTACATTACGTCGAGCGGTTCTACGGTCCACGGCGTTATTACCGTGGGCCTGGCCGCCGGGGCGACTTCCAGTGTGCTCCATCTGGTCTACGGCGGAATCCGGGTTGGTACCGGGATCAATATCGTCGGTGCGCTTGGCGAAAATATCACGCTGGACGGCAGCAACAGCGGCCGGATTTTCACCATCAACTCGTTCTGCCAGAGTACGGTCAGCGTCACTCTGGAAAACCTGACGCTCCAGAACGGCTATGCCGCCAGCGCCAAGAACGATTACTACATCGACACCGCCACCGGCAATCTCTATCTGCGGGCCGGGTCCAGCTGGATTCTGGTGGGCAACTGCGAATTGCCTTCCACTTACACGACCGGTACGGCGGCGCCGACCACCACGCCGACCACCAATGCATATTATCTTGATACGTCCACCGGGACGATTTACCAGTACAATACGTCGTCGGCTTCCTGGAGCACGGTCCGGACGACCGGCGCTGTCACCAAGGGCTATGGCACGCCGACGAATACGCCGGTTACCGCCAATGGCGATACGCTCTATTATTACGACCTCTCTTCCGGGTCGGTCTATTATTACAGCGCCACGAGCAAAGCCTGGAGCGTGATCAATACGACCGCCAATCTCGAAAGCACCTATAATTCGACCTTGACTTCCGGCACGACGGATCCGACCAGCGGCGCCGGCGGCAAAGCCGGCGACTATTACGTCAATACCAGTACCGGCAAGGTCTATCAGATGCTGGCCGATACGAGCTGGAGCTTGATCGAAACGTTGAAAGACGGCAGCTACAACCAGACGGTCTATACCGGTACCGCCGTTCCGTCGACCTCGACCGGCAGCAACGGCGATATCTATGTCGTGGTCAACGGTTCTTCTTCGCTGAACGGCAATGTCTACCGGAAAGTTTCCGGCAGTTGGACCCTTGCGGAAAACCTGATCGGCTCTACCAGCAGTCAGCACGTGCTGGCCGATTCCGGCACGCCGACGGTGGAATCCGGCAACGGCGGCGCGGTCTTCTCCAGTGAAAACCTGACCTTGACGAATGTCTCCGTCCATAACAATACCGCGACGGCCAACGGCGGCGGGGTCTACGTTTCCGGCGCCAATCTGACGCTGAACGGCAATTACGATGCAACCGCCGCCGGTACCGGCGAAACCGTCTTCTACAGCAATACGGCGGCCAGCAGCGGCGGCGCGGTCTATATCGACGGCGGCAATCTGACGATCGAAGGCGACGGTCTGGTCAATGCGGCCTACCGGGATGTGATGATCGGCGATACGGTTACCGACAGCAAAGGCGTGTCCCATAACTACGGCAACACGGCGGCGGTCGGCGGCGGGATTTACGCCGTCAACGCCACGGTATCGATCGAGAACGCCATTATCGAATACAACACGGCCAACTACGGCGGCGGTCTCGCCCAGGTCGGCGGAACGCTGACCATTGTCGATTCCGAAGTCCGGAACAATACCGCGACCACGGCCAGCGGCGGCGGCCTCTACCTGAGCAACCTCAGTGAAGCCGATATTATTCAGTCCACCATTGCGGACAACTCCGCGGCCACCACCGGCGGCGGGATTTACGGCAACGCGCAGATTCTGAACATTACCAACAGCACGCTCTCCGGCAATACGGCTGGCACGTACGGCGGCGGGATTTTCTACAGCGGCAGCAATGCCCTGAATCTGACCTATGCCACCATTGCCAATAACGTGTCCGGGTATCGTGCCACGAACCTGAACATGATCTACGGCGGCGGCGTCTATCAGATCAGCGGCGCGCTGAACATGATCGACACGATCATCGCCGACAACTTCGAAACCAGCCTGACCAGCGGACTCCACGACGACTATAGTGCCTCCGGCACCGCTTATCAGGGTTCGATCACCTACAGCATCGTCGGCAAAGATGTCAGTGCGAAGAGCTGGTGGGGCGGGGCTGGAATGCATTACCTCGGCGATGGAACCGATGCCACCTATAACTATACGACGCTGGGTCTGAGCACGGTGCTCGAATCCCTCGGCGGGCCGACCCGGACGCTCTGGATCAACAACACCAGTTTCGCCATCGGGGCCGGGATTGCGGTCGCCGGGATCACCACCGACCAGCGCGGCGTGACTCGTAAGAGCACGCCGACCATCGGCGCCTATGAAAAGAACATCATTACATATGTGTTTACCGATACCGGCGATCACAATGTCTATGATGTTGCCAACTGGACCGGGTTCTCCACCGATGTTGACTTCTTTATTGCTGATGCGATTTATGAAGTCCGGTCTGGAACGGCTGAAGTCGGGGTTACCGGTTCGCCGGCGACTTGGTCCGTCGGCTATCATTGCTCGGTCGATGTGACTTCCGGAACGGTAGTGGTCGATTCCGGCGCCACGCTGGCCGCCCAGAATATTACGGTGGAAAATACCGGCCGACTGACGATTTACGGCACGGTGACTTACAGCTCCGACCGGATCGATTCCTCGATCTCCAGCCTGAAACTGAAGAACGGCGGGACGCTGGATATTGCCACCGCCGACAGCAACATCGCCAATATGACGGTTTCCATCGACAACACCGGCGCGAATACGACGGTGATTTACGACTGGACCGGTTCGACCGCAACGAATCAGCAGACCGTCCGGAACCTGGGTTACGGGAATCTGGTCATCGGCAACGGCACCGATCCGGTGTACGCTCAGATGAAGGAAAATATCACGGTCGGCAACGATCTGACCGTCCAGAACGGTGCGACTCTCGATGCCCTGACTTATCGGACTTATCTGACGGCGGACCATAATCTGACGATGGTTGGCAACGGTTATCTGAATGGGTATGACATCCAGGTCAACAACGATATTATCAAGAATGACAATGGTACGACTTCGACCATTTACGTCGGCAATTCGCTGACCCGGTACGATAGCGGTACCGATACGACGACAACCAGCAACGTTCAGATCGACGTTGAAGACGGTCATCTGGTTGTCGACATGGGCAGCAAGGCGGTTGTGCTCAGCGATGTCGCCAACTTGGCGAGCAGCGACTTTAACGTCAGCAACCTTACGGTGGCGGATACCGCGACGCACAGCGCCACGCTGGAATTCAAGACCAGCAACACGATCAGTACCAAGGTTGCCACCGCATCGACGGTTCTAGCCGGGAATTTGACGTTGACCTCGACCTCGACTTCGGCCAATGCCATCGATCTCAGCGGCGGCGCCAATTTCGAAGATACCTACTGGTTGACCTTGAACGGCAATATTACGGTCGGTGGCACCGTTCCGGTGGAAGTGAAGAATATCACTTTCGGCAAGACGGTTACCCTGATTGCCGACACGACCATTGATATCAACGGCGGCAATGTGATCTTCTCCGCTACCAGTAATATCGTCGGCAACGGCGGATCCCCGGCGACCCCGCACAACCTGACGGTGGTTTCCGATAACGGCGAAGTGGCGATCAGCAATGCGGCCAATCTTGCCAACTTGATCGTTACGGCGAATACCGGCATCACGCTGGGCAACATTACTTGTGCCGATGTTACACTCAACAACAAGGGTACAGTCCTTGATGTCACGCTGACCGGAACGGTGGTGGCGTCCGGCGATGCGCAGTTCAACAGCAATAATATTCGGGTTGACGGTACCGCTTCGGTAACGGCCGCGGAGTTTTATAACGTTGGCTCCATCGATGCCAAAAATTCCACCGGCAGCGATTCGCTGGCGTTGGTTCAGACGGCGGCGGCGGCGTTGGCGCTGGGTTATATCGGATATAATAACTCCAACCTGAGTTTCTCGGTCGCGACGAACGGAATGATCCAAATTACCGGCGTCAAACTTCAGGGCAACCTGAGTGTAACGGCCACTTCCGCAGAAATTACAACACTGACGATGTCGGGCAGCGCGAAACAGACGATCTCCGTTTCGCTGGACGGCGTTTCCCAGATGCTGGTCGCCAATATGGTTGACAACAATACCAGCGGCGGCGTGTGGATCAACAGCGGCAGCGTGGAAGCGACGAACTACTTCACGTTCGGCAGCGGTGCCACCAACCTCTATCTGGGGAACGGCAACCTGTACCTCGATCATGACCTGCAGTTCACCGGCGGGGATCAGTGGATTGTGACGACCGGCAACGGGATGCTGTACCGCAATCTGTCGAACCCCACCATCGGCGATACCAACAATTACAAGTTCGGGACGACGACCGGGTATGTCGATATGACGCTGACCGATACCGGCGCGGCCAACACCTGGGTCGGCCTCCGCGCCGCCGACGGGATTGCCGCTCACAACTACTATCGTCCGGCCAACAATATTCGCGGCCTGAACGATACCATCAAGTTGACTTATACCGTCAGCAACAACAACGGCGTCGCGGCGACGATCAACGGGTTCTCTTCCGATGTGAAGGGCAGCAATTATGACAGCAGCAATACGATGTACAACTACACGTATAAGTGGTTCCCGACGTCGAGCGTGTCGGGCGGCCAGTTTATGATCGGGAACGCGTCGGGAATCGACTTCCGCGCTCAGGGCGTGCTGGACTTCCCGACCGAAGGCTGGTTCATCCAGAACATCGACAATCATATCGACTGGACGACGCAGGATGAAGAACAGCGCGACGAAATGCCGGGCGCTTATGTGGTGCCGGAAGTCCAGATTCATCCGGACGTCTTCAGCATCACGCCGGAACCGGTTTCCGGGTTCTCGCTGATCGGCGAAGGCGGCGATATCCTCAATCATGTGGAAATCATGCCGCTCTACGGTGAAAACGGCGTCAATCCGTATGAAGAAGATGAAATCGACGTGCTGGGCGACGGTTTGTTCGGCGGCTACGATTACGATTACGACCGTCCGTTCGAACAGGAAATGGGCACGCTCAACGGCGGCGAAGAATTCGCCGGCTACGACGAGCTCGATCAGATCTCCGGACGGCATGCGTCCTTCCGGACGGCCTACGATCAGATGTTGGATGACGTGCTGGCCGGCTGAGCGTAAAAGTTTGACGGTCGTTCGAAAAACGGCCGACCGTTCTTTTTGGCGCTTTGAGGTTTTGCGGAGTTGTGTTATAGTATTGAGGTTTTTTTGTCGAGCGGGAAATAAACCGGCTATATGCCATCAACGTTGCAGGAGATTATTATGGCGGAGAAAGAAATTTTCGCGGACGGTATCGGACAGATTCATTTTGCCGGCGGCATGGTCCGTTATGACTTCATGACGCTGCAGCCGAATCCCAATGGCGGCGATCCCACGATTGAATACAAAGAACGGGTCATCATGCCCCCGCAGGGTTTTCTGAATGCGTTTCAGTCGATGCAGAACCTGATCGACAAACTTCTGGAAGCCGGCGTGCTCCAGAAGAACCCGAATGCGCCTGCCGCCAAGAAATAATTGGTGTTTTTGTGTCATTCCGGCGGAAGAGATTTCTCTTCCGCCTTTTTTTTGCCCGCAAGACCGCTTTTTTCCGAGCCTGCCGCTGGAAAAAAGCGGGAAGCGATGGCATTGTTTAGATTGTTTGTTGGTAAATTCCGCAACTTTCCCGGAGCGATATGGACGAATCCAGTTTGACGCCGATGATGAAGCAGTATCGGCAGATGAAAGCCGACATTCCGGCCGATGCGGTGCTGTTGTTCCGTCTGGGCGACTTCTATGAAATGTTTTTTGAAGACGCCAAACGGGTCAGCGAACTGCTGGGGCTGGTTTACACCCAGCGGGCAGGGGTGCCGATGTGCGGTTTTCCGTATCATGCGCTGGAAGTCCATTTGCCCAAACTGCTGGAATCCCGGGTTAAAGTGGCCATTGCCGACCAGATGGAAGATCCCCGGTTGGCGAAAGGCATTGTCAAACGCGAAATAACCCGGATCATTACGCCCGGAACAGTGACGGATTCCAACGTCCTCGAGCCGGAACAGAACAACTTTCTGGTCGGCCTGATGCGCGGCAAGGACCGCTACGGGCTGGCCTGCCTTGAAGTCAGCACCGGCGAATTCAAAGTCACCGAACTGGACATTGCCGATGAACTCGAAACCGAATTGCACCGTCTCGGCGCCCGCGAATGTCTGATTCCATCCTCGCTGCATCAGGAGTGGAGCCGCGACCAGCGTTTTCCCTATACCGCCGATAAAATCCTCTGGACGCCGTTGGACGACTGGATTTTTGCCCGGGATGCCGCCACCGAATTGCTGCAACGCCAGTTCGGCGTGGCGTCGTTGGACGGTTTCGGCTGTCGCGATCTGCCGCTGGCGGTGGGGGCGGCCGGCGCCGTGTTGCACTATGCCACCGAGACGCTGCGGCTCGCCTCGGGCCATTTCCGGCGGTTATTTGTCTATAGCACCCATAATTGCATGGAACTGGATGCCGCGACCCAGCGTCATCTGGAGCTGGTGGAGCCGCTGCTGGGGCATTCCCGCGACAGTACCTTGCTCAGCGTGATGGACGAAACCGTGACGCCGATGGGCGGGCGGATGTTGCGCGAATGGCTCCAGCGGCCGTTGTTCGATCTCGACGCCATTGTGGCGCGGCACGACGTGGTGGCGGCGTTTCGCGACGATCCGCTGACGCTGGCGGAAATCCGGGAAACCATCACCGGCATTCGCGACCTCGAACGCATTATCGCCCGGCTCAATATCGGCAGCGCCAACGCCCGCGACCTGGTGGCGCTCGGCCACAGTCTGGACTTGTTGCCCGGCCTCCGTCAACTGCTGGACGGGTTCGACATCCCGCTGCTGAACGATCTCAAGCTCCGGCTTCATCTGCTGCCCGAAGCCCGCGACCGGATTGCCGCAGCGATTGCCGACGATCCTCCGCTCCCGCTGACCGACGGCGGCATCATCCGCGCCGGCTACAACAAGGACCTCGACGACTTCCGCAACGCCTCGACCGAAGGCAAGAACTGGCTGGCGTCGATTCAGGTCAAAGAGCAGGAACGGACCGGCATCAAATCCCTGAAAGTGAAATACAATCAGGTGTTCGGCTATTACATCGAAATCAGCAAAGCCAATCTCTCGCTGGCGCCGAGCGACTATATCCGCAAACAGACGCTGGTCAACGCCGAACGCTTCATCACGCCGGAACTCAAAGAACTCGAAAGCAAAATTCTCGGCGCGGAAGAAAAGGCCAAGGCGCTCGAATACCAGCTGTTTCAGGAACTCCGCGAATATCTGCTGCAATTTACCGCGCCGATTCAGGATACCGCCGCCGCGCTGGCCGCCGTCGACGTGCTCGGGGCGCTGGCCGAATGCGCCCGGAAGTATAATTACGTCCGGCCGCATATGACCGACGATCTGGTGATCGACATCCGCGCCGGCCGCCATCCGGTTCTCGACGCCCGGATGCAGAGCGAGCGCTTCGTCCCCAACGACACGTATCTGGACGGCGACGACAACCGGATGATGATTATTACCGGTCCGAACATGGCCGGCAAATCCACTTATATCCGGCAGACGGCGCTGTTGGTGATCATGGCGCAGTGCGGCTCGTTCATTCCGGCCGACGGGGCGACGATCGGTCTGGCCGACCGCGTGTTTTCGCGGGTCGGCGCGTCCGACGACCTGGCCCGCGGGCAGAGCACGTTTATGGTCGAAATGGTGGAAACCGCAAACATTCTCAATCACGCCACGCCGAGAAGTCTGATTATTCTCGACGAAATCGGCCGCGGCACCAGCACGTACGACGGTTTGAGCATTGCCTGGGCGGTGGCGGAATATCTGCACGATACTCCGGACCGTTGCGCCCGGACGCAGTTTGCCACGCATTATCACGAACTGACCGAGCTGGCCAAAACCCGGCGCGGCGTGAAGAATTATAATGTAGCGGTCAAGGAATATGGCGAACAGGTGATTTTCCTGCGGCAGATCGTGCCGGGCGGCACCGACAAGAGTTACGGCGTTCACGTGGCCCGGCTGGCGGGGTTGCCGCAGAAAGTGGTGGACCGCGCCAATGAGATTCTGGAAAACCTGGAAAACAATTCGGTCGGGGAAGCCGGGACGCCGGCTCTCGCGCAGCATCACCGGGTTCAGGATCGGACCGCCGCTTATCGCAGTCGTAAAACCAAAGACCTGCCGCCGGAAGAAGAGTCCGACGAAATCCAGCCGACGTTATTCTAAGCGATCGTTGAGAGATGTGCGTTCTACGCCCTTTTCCGTTCGTGATGCGGCTTGCGGATCGGGGGGGAAATTTTTCAGGGAAAATAAAAATCGCTTTGGTTTTCTGCCTTTGTGGTGCTATATTCTCGACTAAGCGGGAAAATGAAACGGCTATACAGCCACAACCTTGCAGGAGATTATTATGGCGGAAAAAGAAATTTTCGCGGACGGTATCGGACAGATCCACTTTGCCGGCGGCATGGTTCGTTATGACTTCATGACGCTGCAGCCGAATCCCAATGGCGGCGATCCCACGATTCAGTACAAAGAACGGATCATCATGCCCCCGCAGGGTTTCCTGAACGCGTTTCAGTCGATGCAGAACCTGATCGACAAGCTCCTGGATGCCGGTGTGCTCCAGAAGAACCCGAATGCGCCCGAAGTCAAGAAATAATTGATTCGTTGCGTTATTTCGACGGAAGAGATTTCTCTTCCGTCTTTTTTTTTCTCAAAAGTTTAATCTTTCGTATAAGAATAAAAATGGAAACAACGATCATTCCCGCCGTCCCCGCCGATGCCTTGGCTTTGATTGACGTCCAGAATCAGGCTTTTTACGATGATTTCCGGCAATATGGCGACTGTCCTTCCTATCAGGAGCCGGAAACGCGAATGCGGGAAATGATCGAACAGGCCATCGTGAAAAAAATCGTTGCCGTGAATACCGGCGAAATCATTGGCGACCTGATTGCCCGCCGACGGGAAAACGGTATCTATTATTTGCGGGTAATTGCCGTGATTCCCCGGTTTTGGAATCAGGGGGTGGGGACGCGCGCCCTCACGACGCTGGAACAACAGTTTCCGGATGCGACCAAATGGACGCTGGTCACGCCGCATCGAAGTTTTCGCAATCATCACTTTTATGAGAAACTTGGTTATCGCAAGATGGCGGAGCACGTCCATTCCGAAAAACTCACGCTGTGGGAATATGAAAAACCGTTTCGCAATCCGGTCTTTCCCGCTTTTCACTCCTGATTTCGCAGGACTTTTATTCCTTCGATTCTTTGCGTAGGAAAAGAATGAGAATTAAAAGTTTGGAAGTCGGAAAATCAAGCCGGGTTGATTTCAGTCCGATCGGGGATTACTATAAGAAAACCGGGTTATCGGTAAATTTACACAGAGGGAAAAAACGCATGAAACGCATAGCTTTGCTCGGACTGATCCTGGTGGGCATGGGATGGAACGTCTGCGCCCAGAAACTGTCGGTGCTGGGGACGGGCAAAGCGTCCGGATTTGCCAATGAGTATCGGGTAATGATTATCGTCGGCGTTGTGGCTCCCGATCTGTTTCAGGGCGCGCAACAACTGGAGTCTCGGACTGCGGCGATGGTTGCCGCGCTGAAAAAAATGCCGGGGCGGATGACGCCCGAATGCAGTCTTCCCATGATGATGTTCAGCACGCAAAAACGGTTGCCGGTTATTTCGTCCTTGCCGCTGTCCATTTTATTGGTGCCGGGGGCGCTGAATAACGGAACGACGTTTTTCGTGCAGGAAATATCTCTGCGGACCGAATCGCTGACTGCCGTCGATAAGATTCGGGAACTGGCGTTTGCCAATAACGGTGTGGTCGCGATTCGGTCGGTGCTGTCGGCGGCCCGGGAATCCGCGCTGAATGATGTGGCGCTGGAACGCGCCGTCAAAGACGGGATGAATAAGGCGAAAATTGCCGCCGCCGCCGCCGGAATCGGGCAGCCCGTTTTCCGTGAAATTGAGGAAGTTGTCGCGTCCGTTGCCGCCGAAAAAAACAATTCCGCGGGCGTGGACGTAACGCGAACGGTTCGTGTCGTTTACAGTTTTATTTCTCCGGAAGGGAGCGATAATCATGGGCGTTGAAATCGAACGGCGCTTTCTGGTGAAAAACGACGCTTGGCGGGCGGATGCCGATGCGGGCGCCGAGTATTCGCAGGGTTATTGTCCGGCGGGCAACGGCATGCTTCGGATCCGGCTGGCCGGGACGCAGGGTTTTATTACGATCAAGAGCAAGCCGCGCGGCTGCGCCCGCGCCGAATACGAATATCCGATTCCGGAAGCGGACGCCCGGGAACTGCTGGCGCTGGTCTGCCTGGGGCCGCGCGTCGACAAGCATCGTTACCACGTCACGTTTGACGGCAAGGTTTGGGAGGTGGACGTTTTTCACGGCGACAACGACGGTCTGGTAATGGCCGAGATTGAGTTGGACAGCGAAACGGAAACGTTTCTGCGTCCGCCGTGGGCCGGAACCGAAGTCACGTCCGATCCCCGCTACTGCAACGCCGCGTTGGCACAAAATCCCTATTGCCGCTGGCGCGATTCCGGTCTGACGCCGTAATCCCTCGAACTGTGTTTCCGGGAAAAAATGGGGCGCTGTTTCAAAAGCCCCCCGGGCCTTGACGATAGTCTCAAAACGAGTCTCCGGGGAAAAACCCCGAAAAATTTGGAAATTTTTCAAGTTTTTTCCCCGGACCCCATTTCCTGACTTTCAAACTTTTTAAGTTATTTATCTATTTGCATAGCAAATAGATAAATAAAATAAAAGTTTTGCGGGGTCAAAAATGGGGCGCGGGGAAGAAATGGGGCGCTTCTTCAAAAGCGTCCCGTGTCTTCCCCGCTACCCGCGATTTGAGACTGCCGTCGGTCTTCCCCGCACTCCACAAATTGAGCTTTCCATTGTTCTCGTTTTTGAGCTGAATGACAGGAATAATTATTGTCGGATTCCTTGTATTGAAGAAAAAATCGGCCTATATTGTGGTGAGATTTTTTTAATTTTAACCGGACTGATATCCATTATGAAATTGAAACCATTGAAGATTCGTAATTTTGAAGTTAAATATCCCGTGATTCAGGCCGGTATGGGGGTCCGAATCGGCAACAGTACGTTGGCGGCGGAGACGATCAATCAGGGCGGTCTCGGCACCATTGCCACGGTTGGTTTGGGCGATGTAAAAACCGCTACGATGGCCACCTATCTCGACAACGCGATGGCCTACTTGCCGCGGGAAATTCAGGAAGCGCGCCGCTTGGCGGGCGGGAAAAAAGGTCTTGGCGTGAACGTCATGGTGGCGCTGACGATTTATAAAGAACTGGTGGAATGCGCGGTGCGGGAAGGGATTGATTTCATCATTTCCGGCGCCGGGCTGCCGTTGCCGTTGCCGGAATATGTGGGCGATGCCGATGTGGCGCTGATTCCGGTGGTTTCGAGCGGGCGGGCATTGGAAGTGGTAGTGCGGTGCTGGTTGCGGAAATACAACCGGAAACCGGACGCGATCATTCTGGAAGGTCCCCGGTGCGGCGGGCATCTCGGTTTTGCGATGGAACAGTTGGAACATCCGGAAACCTGTTCGCTGGAGATGATTCTGGCCGAAGCCAAAGAAGTGATGAAGCGCTATAACCTCGACGTTCCGGTGCTGGCGGCGGGCGAAGTTTCCACCCGCGAACATATTGAAAAGTTCATTCGCATGGGTTACGACGGCGTGCAGATCGGAACCTATTTCCTCGGTACCGAAGAAGCCGGGATTGACCGGGCCAGCAAAGAAGTGTTCGTCAAGGCCAAGAACGACGATATTGTGATTATTAAAAGTCCGGTCGGCTTGCCGGTGCGCGTCCTGAAAACGCCGCTGGTCCAGCGGGTTCTTTCCGGACGGACCGAACCGTTCGTCTGCCCCTATCATTGTCTGCGGACCTGTAATCCGCACAAGGTGCCGTTCTGCATTGCGAAAGCGTTGTTGGCCACCTGGCGCGGCGATACCGAGCATGGCCTTTACATGTGCGGCTGCGATGTTGAATCGGTCAAGAAAATCTACCCGATCCGCGAGTTTTTCGAAACGCTCGCCGGAGAATAATTTTCCGGAGTGTTCATGGGCGCGACCTCCTATGTTGGCGAGCTGACGGCCGAGCAGGCGGAAAAGCTGCACGGTGTGCTGGAGAATCAGGGCTGGGAGTTTTCCACTCCGCCCTATACCCGTTGGCAGGCGAAAAAAGACAAAACTTCCATCACCGCTTATCTCAGCGGCAAATTGACGATTCAAGGCCGCGGGACCGAAGAACTGGTTCTGTACACTTTGGAACCGGAAATCCTCAACGATTTTTCCTGGAGCATCGGCCAGCAGGAGACGACCGCTCCGGAAGATTACCGTCCGCACGCCGGATTGGACGAAAGCGGCAAGGGCGATTATTTCGGTCCGCTGGTGGTGGCCTGCGCCTATGTCGACGCGGCGGCGGCGGGACCATTGAAACAGGCCGGCGTCAAAGACTCGAAAGCCATTAAAAGTGACAAGAAAATCCGGGAACTGGCTACCCTGATTATGCGGACGCTCAACGGTAAATTTGCCGTCGTGACCATCGGCCCGGAAGCCTACAACCGGCTGTATAACAAGATCGGCAATTTGAATCGGCTGTTGGCCTGGGGACATGCCCGCGCGTTGGAAAATCTGCTGGAAAAAGCGCCGGAATGCCCGGCCGTGTTGGCCGATAAATTCGGGGACGAACGTCTGATTCAGCGGGCGTTGCTGGAGCGCGGCCGTCAAGTCGAATTGGCTCAGCGGACCAAAGCGGAAAGCGATATCGCGGTGGCGGCGGCCTCGATTCTGGCCCGTCACGGTTTTGTGATTGCGCTGGAAAAGATGGCGGCGGAAATCGGTTTTGCGCCGCCGCGCGGGGCCGGTCCGGACATTGTGCCGTGTGCCCGCCGTCTGGTTGCCGAACGTGGCGCGGAGGCGCTGGCGCAGTATGTCAAATGCCATTTTCAGACGACGGCAAAAGTTTTAGCCCCGCCGTCCGCCCCGTGAGTTACTCCTCTATTCCCTGATTTTCACGCTTTTCAATCTCTTTATCAGCTTGCGGGGCAAGTGGATAAATGGAATAAAACTTTTGCGGAGTCAAAGTTGGAGTGTGGAGAAGAAATGGGGCGCTGTTTCAACCGCGCCCCGGGTCTTCCCCGCTACCTACAATTTGAGACTTCCATCCAAAAACGACTGACCTTAAAAAAAATGGTAAAAAACAAGACATTCGCTTGCTAATAATCGGGAAGATTTGTATTTTATTTGATTTGTAAGACGGAGGGCGGTTGAGCGTCCCGCAAATCCGGCATGACCCGATGATAAACGAATGCCGGCAACCAGTTAAGACAGAAACCGGCAACGAGGATAAGAATTATGGTTTTACGAGCGATGAACAGTGTCTTTACCCGACATGGACGGTGGCTCTTCGCCATCATCACCTTAGTGATTATTGTTTCTTTCGTCGGTTTTTTAACGCCTGGATTTACTTCGCTGCTGGGCGGCGCGACGATCGGCGGCGGCAGCAGCGGCGCGACGGTCGGAACGGCGTTCGGCAAGAAGGTGTCGGTTACCGACCTGCGGGATCAGGCGCGGCACGGCATGTTTTTCATGTACCTGTTGTCCGGCGGCATGTTTACCAATTCGCAGCTTTACGATTATGCGGAAGGCGAAGCGTTTAATCAGCTTTGCCAACTGGCGGCGGCGAAAAATCGCGGCATTGTCGTCAGCGACGCCGAAGTTGCCGAATTCATTGAAAAGTTGCCGATGTTCCAGAGCAAAGACGGCCAGTTCGAAGTGGAAAAATATCGTAAATTCTGCCAGAACTTTCTCACTCCCAACGGGGCGACGGAAGAAGACCTGGCCGAGGCCATTCGCAACGGTTTGATTCTCGGCAAGCTCTATCAGCAGGTGATCGGCGGGGTGCTGGTGACCAACGACGAGCTCAAGCGTTTTTATCAGGAATTGTACGAAAAATTCGATGTCTATACCGCCACGTTCAAACCGGACGTCTGGCTGGCTCAGGTTAAAGTAACTCCGGCGGAACTCCAGTCGTATTTCAATGCGCACCGGAAAGAATATAATACGCCCGCGCAGTTCAAGGTGAAAGTCGTGGCGTTCGAATATGCGAATTTCGAAAAAACGCTGGCCGTTCCGGCTACGGACGCCGCGCTGAAAAAATATTACGAACAGAATAAAAAGACTTTTGAAGTGAAACATGGCGACCAGTTGGTCGTTCCGCCGCTGGCGCAGATCAAGGATACGGTCCGGCGGCATTATCGGCTGGACCTGGCGAAAGCGGTGGCGCGGAATCAGGCGCAGCAGTTTGCCACCGATGTCTACAAGAAGATTGCCGAAGACGATAAAAACCGGATTAAATATTTCTCCGAACTGGCCGCCACCCGTCAGCTTCCGATCAGCGATCTCGGTTGGATTTCTTCCGCCAGTGCTCCGGATGCCGTGTTGGGCGAACCGACGCTGCTGGATGAAATCACCAAGATTTACATTCAGATTCCGATTTCCAACCCCGTCATCGGGGAAAAGGCCATCTATGTGGCGTTGCTGGAAGACAAGAAAGATTCCCGTCCGGCCACGTTGGACGAAGTGAAGGCGCAGGTCGTGAAAGTGGTCCGCGAACAGAAGGCGGTCACCATGGCGCGGGAAAAGGCCCGGAATGCCGCCGCCGTCCTGAGCAAAGCGGAAGACAAGCTGGCCGCGTTCAAGAAACTGGCCGGCATGGCGGAAGTCAAACATCTCGAACCGTTTATTGCCATGAATCCGCCGTATGGTCCGACCGGCAATCTGATTGCCGGGCTGGCGGATGCGACGCCGGTCGGCACGGTTTCTCAAGTACAGGACTTGCCGACCGGGGCGCTGCTGGTTTTCGTGGCGAAACGGACGGCGCCGCTGGCGAAGGATTTCAGCGACGCGTTGCCGATGGTGGTGGCGCGTTATCAGAATTTGAAACAGGAAATGGCAAAGCAGAATTTCAGTCGTTGGATTCAGTTGAATTGTCAGAATTATCAAGTCAAGGGAAATCAATAGAAGTGGAACGCGCGGGACACAATGTCACCGAGCCGACGTTTGCGCTCGGGAAACACATGACGGTGGAATATTATGATTGCGACCACAACATCCTGGCCGATGCCAAACAGGTGGAAGAAATTTTCATCCGGGCGGCCAAGGAGAGCGGCGCAACCGTAATCGGGTCCGATTTTCACTATTTCGAACCGCAGGGCGTCAGCGGCTTTGTGGTGATTGCCGAATCGCATTTTTCGGTTCACGCATGGCCGGAACACGATTACGCGGCGGTCGATATCTTTACTTGCGGCGAGTCGATTGACTTTCAGATCGCGGTCAATGCGTTGAAAAAATATCTCAAGGCCGACGAAGCCGTGATTTCTTCGGTGATGAACCGGGGGATTGTGGCTAATAACGGATTCGAAAAACTGATTCCGGTCTTCGAGGACCGCACCTATCTCTATTCCATGTCCTGGCGGACCAAGTTCGAAAAGAGCGATGCCTGGGGGCTGCTTTCTTCTATTGACATCTATCATTGCGATCCGGCGATGATTCGCGATGCCGAAGTCATCAAAAAGTTTGTGGCCAAGCTCTGCGACTTTTTAGAACTGAAACGTTTCGGTCCCTGCACGGTGGAAAATTTCGGGTCTTCGGATCGTCTGGCGGGTTTCAGCATGACGCAACTGTTGGAAACCTCTCTCGTTTCCGGACATTTCGCCAATGCCTCCAATACCGCCTATCTCGATATTTTCAGTTGTAAATTCTACGAACCCCGGCAGGCTGCCGAGTTCGCCATCGATTTCTTCAAGGGTTCCAATTACCGGATGCAGGTCGCCATGCGGCGATAGGGAGACCGTCATGAACGAAGAGACGGGATTGCATCGCGGCTGGTTCACCGAGCATTGTGCGCTCTGGCTGGGCCGGGCGACCGCCTTGGAAATCGACCATGAAATCTGCCATCGCCGGAGTCCGTTTCAGGACATTCAGGTGTTCCAGACCAAAACGTGCGGGAAAATGCTGGCGCTGGACGGTATTATTCAGTTCGCGGAAAGCGATGAATTCGTCTATCAGGAAATGCTGGCGCACGTTCCGTTGTTTGCCCATCCCCACCCGGAACGGGTGCTGGTGATCGGCGGCGGCGACGGCGGCGTGTTGCGGGAAATCGCCCGCCATCCCGACGTCAAGGAAATCGATATCTGCGAAATCGACGGCGCCGTGATCGAGGTCTGCCGTCAATATGTGCCCTCCATGGGATGCGGTTTCGACGACCCCCGCGTCCGGATTCATGTGCTGGACGGCGTGGAGTTTATGCGGGCGCAGCATCACCGCTACGATGTGATTATTGTCGACTCCTCCGATCCCGAAGGTCCGGCGGCCGGGCTGTTCGGCGAGGCCTTTTATCAGGACGTGCGGGAGGCGTTGCGCGACGGCGGCGTGGTGGCGGCGCAGGGCGAATCGCTTTACTTGTGCCCCGACGTCTGTTGCCGGCTGGCGCGGATTCTCCGGCAGACTTTTCCGGTCTGGGGCTATGCCCAGATGATGATTCCGACTTATCCCGGCGGCAATATCTGTGTCGGCCTGGGGTCGTTGCGTCCGCCGGTGGACCGGCCCTGCCGCCGTCCCGCGGCGGCGATGCAGACGCAGTTGCGCTATTATACGCCGGAAATTCATGCCGCGGCGTTTGTCTTGCCGGCGTTTGCCGACCGGCTGTTGCGGGAAACGGTTTAACCCTCAAACAGGATGCGAAACGATGCAGAAAGTCGCAGTATTCGGCGCGGACGGCATGTTGGGATCGGATACGGTTCCGGCTTTGACGGCGGCGGGATTTCAGGTGGCGTCATATGTCTACCCGCAATTTAATTTTACCGACCCTCAAATGGTGGCGGCGGCGGTGGCCGACGCGGATCTGATCGTCAATTGCGCCGCGTATACGGCGGTCGACCGGGCCGAGAGCGAGTCGCAGGCCTGCGCGGCGGTCAATACGGCGGCGGTCGGCGAACTCGGCCGGCAAGTGGCGGCGGCCGGGAAATATGTGCTGCATATCAGTACGGATTTTGTCTTCGGCGATCTCTCGCAGCAGCCGCAGTCGGAGAACGCGGTCACCAATCCGCTCAGTGTTTACGGCCGGACCAAACTCGGCGGGGAAGTTGCGCTGAAAAAATCCGGGTGTCGTCATGCGGTGATCCGGGTCCAGTGGACCTATGGCGCCCACGGCAACAACTTTATTGCCAAGATTGTGGAAAAGGCCCGGTCCGGCGCGCCGCTCAATGTAGTGGACGATCAAGTGGGGGCGCCGACGCCGACCGAACTGGTGGCGAAAGTGATCGCCGCGTTGGTCGGCAAGCGGCAGGAAGGCTTGTTTCATCTGGCGGCGGCCGGGTTTGCCAGCCGTTTCGAGGTGGCCGCTTTCATCCTGAAACAGTTGAATCTGCAAAATCCGCTGACGCCGGCCAAGACCGGGGATTTTATCACGCCGGCCAAACGTCCGTTGAATTCGCGATTTAACTGTGCTAAAATCGAAACGGTGCTGGATTTCTCGCGGCCGTCGTGGGAAGAAGCGTTAAAAGCCTATTTGGCGGTCTACCCGGAAGGGCGCAAGTTCTGAAATCGTGTTCCCGCGAGCGCGGCCCTGCGTGGTCGCGGAAACGCTAACCGACGGGAGGGTTGACGATGGTCAGTCGCAAATATCTGGGCTGGAGCATGCTGGTGTGGGGAAGCGGAACGCTGGCGTTGGTTTCGTTGCTGGCGGTGGCGGGAATCGCGGTGGCGGCGGTCCTGCATCATTCGGAGCAGAAATTGGAGCCGCGCCGTCAGGCGCTGCTGGTGCTGAAAGACTTGCGAATTCAGTTGCAGACCGCACAGACCGCCGGACTCGGCCTGACGCATCGGCGGATTGTCGGCGAACTGCGGGCCGCGCAGATGGAAAAGCTGGACCTGATTCTGCAACAGATCGACGAACAGGATGCCCTGGCCCGAAACTATTTCTGGGCGGAGCCGGAAATCCGGCTGTTTGAAGCGCTCTCCTCCCAGCTGACCGAGTGGCGGCGGGAAGTCGGTCGGCTGTTGGATGCAGCTCGGGAACGGGACCGTCTGCTGGCGACCGGTTTGACCGCGGACGCGCCGGAAGTGGCGAAGGTAGAACTCCGGCTGTTCGAACGGTATCTGGCGCAACGGTCGCTGGCCCTCGGCCTGGAAAGCACCATCGACAAACTGGCGGAAATGGACCAGTTTCTCAGTACCGGCGACCGTTGGACGGCGGAAAAGCGTTTCAAGGAAAGCCTCGGGCTGCTGATTTTCGTCTGGCTCGGCATTCTGCTGGTGCTAACGTTGGCGGGGGTGATTATTTTTCTGCTGGCGCCGCGGGATGCGGTCCCGGCCGAATCGGACCGGCGGGAGATCGGCTGATGGAAGACTTGTTGCGGATGATTCGCGGTTTTCGGCATTTCCGGGAGGATTATTTTGCCGGCACTTCGCAGTTGTATCGGAGCCTTCAGGACGGCCAGCAGCCGAAAACGCTGATGATTGCCTGTTCCGATTCCCGAGTGGACCCGGCGTTGATTACCCGCAGCCGTCCCGGCGATCTTTTTGTGATCCGCAATGTTGCCAACCTGGTCCCGCCCTATGAGCCGGACGACCGGCACCACGGGGTCAGCGCGGCGTTGGAGTATGCCGTCAAATTCCTTCAGGTGGAGCATATTGTCGTGCTGGGCCATGCCAACTGCGGCGGTATTCGGGCGCTGATGGGGGCGGACGGCGAGATGGACAGCGAATTCATCCGTTCCTGGATGACTATTGCCGCCGCCGCGCGGCAGGAAGTTCGGGACCGGCTGGCACATAAACCGGTTGAACTGCAATTGCGGGCCTGCGAGGAAGCGGCCATCCTGTTGTCGATTGAGAACCTGCTGTCGTTTCCGTGGATTGCCGAGCGCACGGCGTCCGGGGTGCTTTCGATTCACGGCTGGTACTTTGATCTTCATACCGGCGAACTGCTGGATTACGACCCGGCTTCCGGCGAATTCCTGCCGCTTAAATAACCGGCGATTCTACGCCGCGAAGACAACGAGTGTCTTGGTAAAAAACAGTCTATTTTAACCCGTTTTCGAGCTCAATCCGTTATTTTTCATAAAATGACGGTGAAATAACGGACAAAATGACGCCGAGTTTGAATTCCTTACTCCGGCGATTTTTTGTGGCGGGAAAATATTGTTTGTCACGTCATGGAAATCCGGCATTTACTTCAATTCCAATACTTCTCTTTTCCCCAGTTCAAATGTTCAAATGTTCTGATGTTCAAATGTTCTGATGTTCTGATGTTCAAATGTTCAAATGTTCAAATGTTCAAATGTTCTAATGTTCAAATGTTCTAATGTTCTAATGTTCTAATGTTCTGATGTTCTGATGTTCTGATGTTCTGATGTTCTGATGTTCTGATGTTCTGATGTTCAAATGTTCTGATGTTCAAATGTTCAAATGTTCAAATGTTCAAATGTTCAAATGTTCAAATGTTCAAATGTTCAAATGTTCAAATGTTCAAATGTTCGGTGAGCTGTCTGTTTTATCTTTTTGGAAGGAATTTAGGGTCGAATAAAAAATGGAAACAGACTAAATAACGAACAAGCTGTCCGTTTTATTTTAAGCTGTCTGTTTTGTTTTGCATATCTCATTTATTTTAAATGTATTACGTACATTATATAACATTTAAAGGAGGTAAAATAGTAATTTATTTGAACTTGGTATCTTGCTTTTTTTCACACTCTCTATTATAATTTTAGACAGCAACAGGACAGCTTAACGCCATGATGAGACTAATGGAAGACATTTGTATTCGGGCCGGCAAGCCCAAATATCTGGCCGTCAAACAGCGGCTGGCGAAAGATATCCGGTCCGGAACGATCCGGGACGCCTTGCCGGGCGAGATTGCCTTGGCCAAGAGTCTGAAAGTCAGCCGTTTTACGGTCCGGAAGGCCTTGGCGGAACTTCGGGAAGAAGGTTTTCTGGATTCCTGCAGTGGACGCAATACCCTGATTCGGAACGTTGCCTCGGAACCGGGACTGCCGAAAATTTTATGGGTCGGACGGTACAGCATGGAACACGACGAACCGGCCCGCAGCGCTATTTATAATTGCTTTGTGGAGGAACTTTCCGGTCTTCATATTGTACCGACCTACTGGATGTTCCGCGGGGCGGAAAATGAAGATTGGCTGATGACGCATCTGAACGAATATGACGGCGTGGTGTTGGCCGATATCGGCACCGACGACATGTCGCCGGCCATGGTGCAGAAATTTCGGGAATTCGGCAATATCGTCGGGACCCAGGAACGCACCGATAATCTGGCCCGCGTGGTCTGCTGCAGCGACGACACCAACATCGGTTGGCAGGCGGCTGAATATCTGACTCGCCGGGGGATCAAGCGCATCGGCGTCATCGGTGTTTCTCTGGGGATCGGCGCCTACAGTTTTCAGGAACGGGTCAATGGTTTTACCGGTTTCTGCATGCAGAACTGTCCTCAGTCGATTAATTTCTATCTGGCGCTGTCATCGGCGGCGGCGGATTTCGATCGGCCGGACAATCTGCTGCAATCGCTCCGTCTGCGGGAAAACCGGATTCAGGCGCTGTTCGTCCTGACCGATTTTTACGCGTTGCGTTGTCTTGATTCGCTCCAGCGACTGGGTTTCCGGGTGCCGGAGGAAATCGGCATTCTCGGTTGCGATAATATTCCGGGCGGCGCTCGGGCGGCGGTTCCGATCAGTACTCTGGCCCATCAGAGCCGGGAAATTGCCCGGGCGGTTTGGCAGACGCTCAACCTCAATCGCGGCTGTACGGCTACGGGCGGGGTCCCGGAGATTATCAAAGTAGCGCCGGTTTTGATTGCGCGAAACAGCGTGGCGTAATCAAGTCGGTTTGTTCTTCGCGATGTTTTTGTATTGGTTGGGTTTTTAATGGTTATTACGAGGGGTTAAACCGTACGCGGAACCCGGAAACGAAGGAGTGAAAACAAGATGTCTGGCGAGGTCATGGTTCGATATGAACAGAATCCGATTCTGACGGCAAGCGATCTGCCTTATAAGGCTTATTATATTCTGAACCCCGGTGCGGTCAAATATAACGGGGAATACCTGTTGCTGGTCGATGTTTTTCACGTGGAAGGCGGCATTGTTTTTCACTTGGCCCGCAGTCGCGACGGCTATCATTTCAAGTTCGATCCGGCGCCGGTGGAATGGCCGGCCGCCTATGACTGGTGGGAAGAAAACGGCGTCTACGATCCGCGCATTACGCAGTTCGGCGCCGACTATTACATCATGTACGGCAGTCACAACAACAAGCTCGGCACCCGGCTGGGGATTGTCAAAACCCGTGATTTCGTCCATTTCGAGCGCGTTTCAATCTGTTCGGAAATCAACAACCGCAACGGCGTTCTGTTTCCGGAAAAGATCGATGGCCGCTATTGCCGGTTGGAACGGCCGTTCGGCGGCGGGGAAACCTCGCCCTGCGACATGTGGTTGAGTTTTTCGCCCGATCTGGTGCACTGGGGCGAACAGCGACCGGTGATGATGGCGCGGCCGTGTCATTGGGACCATCTCAAGCTCGGCGGCGGGGCGCCGCTGATCCGGGTCAAGGAAGGTTGGTTCTGCCTGTATCATGGCGTTTCGCCGTCCTGCGACGGTTCGATCTATTCGTTGTTCGGGGCGATTCTCGACTATCGGGAGCCGTGGAAAGTGCTGGCCCGCAGTAAAGCGCCGTTCCTGTTTCCGGAAGCGCATTACGAACGCGAAGGTCGGGTGGCCAACGTGGTATTCACCTGCAATGCGATTCCCGAACCGGACGGAACGGTAAAGATTTACTATGGGGCGGCGGATACCTGCATCGGTCTGGCCGTCGGCAATCTGGCGGATATGGTCAAAGCGTGTTATGCGGACTATCGTTATATGATGAATGTCAACTAACCTCAAAGGAGGAAACGTGATCACAGCCATCCCACAATTCGGAAAAAATCGTATTTTTACCCAATTTTTGAGCTTAACACTTATGAAGTAGAGTACCCCCTGTTTTGTCAGATATGATAAGTTAGAGGTGATAATAAAATGAGGCGCGGATTGAATTCAAGCTGGGGAAGTGGGGTGCAGGGGGAAACCCGAAGCTGTTCGGGTGTCCTCCGCGAACATAGCCATGTTCAGCAGGGTCCAGGGGCGCCGCCCCTGGGTACTTGCCACCGGCGGCTCGCCGGGCCGGGTCCAGCGCGGAATCGCTGGTCGCCGTCAGGCGAAATCGGACCGGGTATGGGACGTTGCACTTGGAGCTATTTCCTTTTTTCTGTGGGATGGCTGTGAAACGTGATGAAGAATAAGAAATTCACCCTTATCGAATTGCTCGTGGTAATTGCCATCATCGCAATTCTGGCGGCGCTATTATTGCCCGCTTTGAACAGTGCCCGTGAACGCGCAAAAGGAATATCGTGCAAAAATAATTTAAAACAAATGGGGTTGGCATGTATTAATTATGCCGACGACTACGATGGTTGGGCGATTCACTGGTATCCCGGCCATGGAACAGATGCCTGGCCGCGCTTTTTAAATCTGAAGAAGTATATTACTGATGCCAACGTTTTTCATTGTCCGACAGAGCAGAAATTTACCTTTTCCTCGACCGGAACCTCTGCGGTAGAACTGGCATGCAATGGGATCAGTTATGGCTTGAATTACAGCAGTTTTGGAGCTTATGGAGCGCCCGGAACCTCTCTGCCTTTTCTGTCCGCTGATCGGCAACAAGCCGGTTGCATTGGAGGCTAATACCTGTAACTGGGCGTTGCAATGGCAGATTCCCAGTAAATTTCTTCCCCCTGATACCCGGTATCAGTTGAGCGCCAGGGTTCGTGCTGCCACCGTTACTGGAAGGAAAATCATTTGGGATACCGGCGTTTATGATAATAACAATAAAAAATTACTGATGAAAAATTCCGCTAAAACAGATGCCCTCTCTACCAAAGAATATCGCTGGATCACTTTAGGCGCCGCGTTTGTTCCATCCGATAACTGCTACTTTTGGGGCTCGGCAGTCGGGGACAGTGATATTTATGTTGAAAAACTGGAAATGAAAAAAGTACAATAGATCGACCGGTTTTACAAAATCAAAATAGTTTTACCGGCGATTTCTCCTCAAAAGTTGACAAAGAATCCATTGGGTGGCGGAGTGTGTCTTGCCGCCGGGTTCTTTGGCAATCGGAAAAGCGTTTGGGCTGGAGGGGCGGCGGCGCACTTTCGACACGGAGCCTCACGAAGTGTCTAAAATGTCTAAAATGTCGAAGTGGGGATTCGATATATTTTCGACACGGAGCCTCACGAAGTGTCTAAAATGTCTAAAATGTCGAAGTGGGGATTCGATATATTTTCGACACGGAGCCTCACGAAGTGTCTAAAATGTCTAAAATGGATTTAGAAGCGTTAACGCATGAAGCCTCACGAAGTGTCTAAAATGTCTAAAATGTCTTGATTCGGCAGCAGTAGCCGATCAATGCTTCGGCGAAAGGTAGCGGACTGTCCGGCGTATAGATGAAATTCATCTCCCGCCGGATCCGGCCTTCCCGGGATCGTCCGGCCGTCAGTTTTTCCTTTGGCGCGGCATCGGCGATCACCCACTCGGAGATTACCGTAATTCCGGCTTTCCGCTCGACCAGTTGGCGGATGGCGTTGAAGTCGTTGACGGTCATGATCCGGCCGTCGGGAATATTAATGTCGTGCTGTTGGAGAAAGCGCTCGAAGGCGTAACGGGTTCCCGAGCCTTTTTCCCGCAGGATCAGCTTGCCGCCGTTCCGGAGATAAGCGGTCAGCGAAAGTTTCCCGCCCGGACCCAGCAGTTCCGCCCGTCCCCAGGGCCGCAGTTCGTCTTCCAGCAACTTTCGGGAAAAGAAGAAATCCCGGTCGAACGGCCCTTCCACCAGCGCCAGGTCGAGTTCCCGCCGTTTCAGTTTTTCGGTGATCTCCGCCGTGTTGGCCAGGACCAGGTCGATCCGCAGGTCCGGGGTTTTTTCCAGGTATCCGGCCAACATTCGGGGCAGCACATAGCCGCCGGCGGTCATGGTGGCGCCGAGCCGGCGGTGCTGATAGCGGCTGCCGGCATTGGCCACTTTCCGTCGCAGCGTGGCCGCGGCGCTTTCCAGCCGTTCGACCTCCTGCCGCAGCACTTCGCCCGGCGAGGTCAGCCGGACGTTCCGGCCGTTGCGCTCGAAAAGCGTCACGCCCAGCCGGGCCTCCAGTTCCCGAATCTGACGGGTCACATTGGGTTGCGTTGTGCCCAACGCCTCCGCCGTCCGGGTGAAGTTGTTCAGCTGCGCCGCCAGTTTGAACGTTTCCAGTCGGGGATCGATCATTATTTTTCCTTATGGAATGATAAGGTTTCATCATTTTTCATATGCCTTATCACTATATATATTTTCCTCTCATAAACAACCCGTGGAGGAAAAAATCATGAAGTGGAAACGATATTTTTTTCTGGCGTTGGCGCTGCTGACGCTGCTTAGTCCGTTGCTCTGGCCGGCGGGCAGCCGTTATCTGCCGGGTCTGGCGTTGCTGGTCGGACTGGGGTTTGCCCTGTGCTGGTCCAACCCGCTGGCGGCGCTGACCGGACGCTGGACGCCGCGGCTGCTGGGCTGGTCGGTGATCGGCATCGGTTTCGGCATGAATCTGGTGCAAGTGCTGAAAGCCGGACTGGACGGCTTTCTCTATACGGTGATCGGGATTGCCGCCGGGTTGACGCTGGGTCTGGTGCTGGGGCGTCGGTTGCGGGTGCCCGCCGACTGCGCCTGTCTGATCGCGGTGGGGACGTCGATCTGCGGCGGCAGCGCCATCGCGGCGGTCGCGCCGGTGCTGAAAGCCAAAAATCATGACATCGCCATTGCGCTGGCCACCGTCTTTGTTTTGAACGGCGTGGCGCTGCTGCTGTTTCCGCCGCTGGGGCACGCGTTCGGCTTTTCGCAGCATCAGTTCGGCCTCTGGGCGGCGCTGGCGATTCACGACACCAGCAGCGTGGTCGGCGCGTCCTATCAATACGGACCGGAAGCGCTGGCCACCGGAACGACCGTCAAACTGGCCCGGGCGCTCTGGATCGTGGTGGTCACGCTGATCGTGGCCGCGCTGGTCAGCCGGACCCGCAGAACGCCGGGCGAACCGGCGTCCCGGTTGCCGATCAAGGTGCCGTGGTTTATTCCGGGGTTCCTGCTGGCGGCCACGCTGATGACGCTGGCGCCGCAACTGGCGCCGGTCGGCATGACGGTCAAAGCGGGAGCGCAGGCATTGATGGTCATGACGTTGTTTCTGATCGGCGCCGGGTTGAGTCTGGACAAAGTCCGGAAATTGGGCTGGCGTCCGCTGGCGCTGGGCGTCGTGCTCTGGGCAATTCTGGCCTGCGGCTGGGGTTGGGCCATCGGACGGCACTGGGTTGTTTGAAAATTTTATTCGGTTTTGCAAACCGACCGAGAAGCGGTCAGGACAAGTGTTGACCGCCGTCGACAAAGAGGATTTGCCCGGTAATGGCATCATTCCGGACGAGGAACAGCGCGGCGTCGCTCAGTTCTTCCAGCGCCACCGGACGGCCCAGCGGAACATTGTCCAGCGCCTTCTGGAATCCGGGTCCGGTGCAGCCGACGGGGGGTAAAACCGGGCCCGGCGCGATGCCGTTGACCCGGATTTTCGGCGCCAACTGCCGGGCCGCCAGCAAAGTGGCGTCCGCCAGCGCCTGTTTGGACAGCAGATAACTGCCGCTGTCCGCCGGGTGGCGGACGATTTGCTGATCCAGCAGGTTGATGATGACTCCGCCATCGAGTCCCGGCTGAGCGGCGAAACGCCGCATCAGTTCCGCCGGGACGGCGAAATTGATCCGCATCTGGAGGTCCGCGTCCGCCGGGCTTTCGTCGCGGAGCGGACGGCGGCGGAAGACGGAAGCGTTATTGATCAGGACCTCGACCGGGCCGGGCAATTGCGCGAACAACTGCGCCGCCGCGTCGGGGGCGGCAAAATCCGCCGTCACCACGGTATGATGTCCGGGGGTGGACGCAGCCAGTTCATCGCGGAGTGCCGCCGCCGCGTCTTGAGAGCGACAACAGTGGATGACGATATTGGCTCCGGCTTGTGCAAAGGCCTTGCCCAGCGCCGCGCCGATGCGGACTGCGCCGCCGGTAATCAGTACGGTTTTTCCCGCGATTTTGGTCATCCTGCCGTCCTCTCTCTTGAAATTGCCTGTTGGCAGTCTATTTTAGCCGCTAATCATGTTTTAGCAAGGGTCCGAAGCATCGTATTGATCTGCGGCGGGCCGTTATCAGGACAACCGATGATCGAACTTGACTTCAGTAAAAACGGCGGACTTGCAACCGCCATCGCTCAGGATTTTCAAACCGGGGAAATCCTGATGACCGCGTTCATCAATCGGGACGCCTGGGAAGAAACTTTGCGGACGGGGCGCGTCGTCTACTGGTCGCGCTCCCGTCAGAAGCTGTGGCGGAAGGGAGAAACTTCCGGCAATACGCAGATCGTCAAAGAGATTCTGGTCGACTGCGATGCCGATGCGGTGATTTTCAAAGTGGAACAACTCGGCGGCGCGGCCTGTCATGAAGGCTATCGCTCCTGCTTCTTCCGCCGGGTGGAAAACGGCACGTTGAAGGTAATCGGCGAACGGGTCTTCGATCCGGCTAAGGTTTACGGTAAAAACTGAGATGCGGGAGTGGGTATGACGCTCAACGAAATTCAACAGCAGTTGCAACAGGAATTGCCCCGGTTTCACATCGTCATGGTTCCCAACTGGCAGCTGCTCTCCACCTTGGGCTCCGGCCTGGCCGGAGCACTGGTGGCCGAGCCGGAAAACGATCTGGAATTGCAGGCGCTGCTGCGTTTCTGCCATCGGCATCAGGTGCCGATTCTGCCGCTGGGCGCCGGTTCCAATATCGTGGGCGGCGACGAACCGTTTCCGGGATTGGTCATCCGGTTGTGCCGGGGCGACTTCATCAATCTCAGTTGTGGCCGCGCTCATTTGACCGCCGGCGGCGGCGTCCGGTTGCGGTCCATGATCCGTTACAGCGCGGAACACGGCTGGGGCGGCATGGCCGGGCTGGCCGGGATTCCCGGCACCATCGGCGGCGCGCTGCGGATGAACGCCGGAGCCAACGGCATGAACATCTGCGACAAAGTTCTGGAAGTCTTCGGGTTCGACTTCAGCGGCGATGCCTGGTCGTTGACCCGGGAGGAAATCGAATGGGGATACCGTCACTGTTCCCTGCCGGAAAACTACTTCATCACCGGGGCGATTTTCGCGTTCGACCGGGTGGATGCGGCGGATGAGGAACTGCGGATCGATGCCGAACTGAAGCATCGGGCGGAAAAAGAACCGGGCGGCCGCAGCGCCGGCTGTTTCTTCCGCAATCCGACCGAACAGATTTCCGCCGGGGCGCTGATCGATCGCTGCGGCGGCAAGGCCCTCACGGTCGGAGGGGCGGAAGTCAGTAAAAATCATGCCAACTATTTTATTAACCATGGCGGAGCCACGGAAAAGGATTTTCTCCAACTCGCAGAACTGGTGATGCGACGGGTATTTGACGCTACCGGCATCATCCTGCATCCGGAAGTCCGATTCGCGTGTCCGCAAAGTCTGGAAAGGCTGAAAGTAAAGATTATGTCTGCACCAATTAAAGTCACGGTTCTCAAGGGCGGCAACAGTTCCGAACGGGAAATCTCGCTCGAATCCGGGGCCGCGGTCGCCAATGCCCTGCGTCGGGCGGGATTCGCCGTTACCGAACAGGATATCAGCGAACTGAAAGTTACTCCGGAAATGCGTCAGGCGGAAGTAGTCTTCCCGGTCCTGCACGGCGGGTTCGGCGAAGGCGGCGAGCTTCAGAAACTGATGGAAGCGGAACAGATCGAATTCGTCGGCTGCGGCAGCGAAGCCTGCCGCGTCACCCTGGACAAGCTCGAAACCAAGGCCGTTCTCGACCAGCACAAGCTGCCGACGCCGCCCTGGGCGGTGATCTTTACCGCCGACGCGCCGCTGCCGAAAGGGTTCGCTTATCCGGTGGTGGTCAAACCGCCGACCCAGGGTTCGACCGTCGGCATCAGCATTGCCCACAACGAAGCCGAATGGCGCGCCGCCGTCAAACTGGCGCTGGAATACGATGACAACGTGCTGGTGGAAAAGTACGTCAAAGGCAGTGAAATGACCGTCGGCATCGTCGGTAATCAGGCCTTGACCCCGGTGGAAATCGTCTACCCCGGCGAGATGTACGACTACGACGCCAAATACAACCATACCCATGGCGAAACCTACTATTACTGTCCGCCGAAAAACATCGCGCCGGAAGCCCAGAAAAAAGCGCAGGAACTGGCGTTGAAGTTCAATCAGGCGGTCGGCGGACGCGACATGATCCGGATCGATTTCATTCTCACCGCGGCCGGGGAACTCTATATCCTCGAAGGCAATACGATTCCCGGTTTCACGGCCAGCAGTCTGTTGCCGAAGGAAGCCAAAGACGCCGGCATGTCGTTCGACGAACTTTGCGCCCGACTGGTGAAAACCGCGTGGGACCGCAAACAGCAGAAATAAAACGGTTCGTGAGTTTCCGGCCGGGCGGGACCGTTTCCCGCCCGGCTTTTAACCTTAACGTCCTTGAGCTTATCCGTCCGTTCTTCCCGCAGTAAGCCATAACCAAACCGAAAACGATGAGTACTTTATTCAACGCCATTATTTGCCGCTACCACGAAATCGCGATCAAAGGCGAAAACCGCAATATGTTTGAACGGATCATGGTGGAGAACCTGCAATACCTGCTCCACGAGATCCCCGATTTTCAGGTCAAACGGGTTCGCGGCCGGATCTGGGTCCAGCATAAAACCATGACGCCGTTCAACGACGACGAAATGGAAATCGTCCGCCGGCAGATGGTCAAGGCGTTCGGGCTGCAGAGCTATTCTCCGGTGATCTTCTGCGCCGCCGACATGACCGCCATCCGCCAGGCCGTCGACACCAGTTGCCGTTCGTATTTCGACGCCGCGCTGGCGCAGCATCAGACGGTTTCGTTCCGCATTCGGGCCAAACGGTCGGACAAAACGTTCCCGCTGCGTTCCCAGCAGGTCGAAATCGAACTGGCCACCATGATCAGCGATATCTACGGCGCGGAAAAACTGGAACTCGATCTCAATCATGGAACGATTACCGTCGGCTGTGAAATTCGGGACGAATTCGCCTTTATCTATTACGCCAGCTATCCCTGTCCCGGCGGCTTGCCGGTGGGTTCCAATTCACCGGTCCTGGCGCTGCTGTCCGGCGGCATCGATTCGCCGGTGGCCTGTTACTTGCTGATGAAACGCGGATGCCATGTGGATTTTCTCTCTTTTCACAGCGATCCCTATACCCCGGCGGCAACGGTGGACAAGATCAAACGGATGGCGCACAAATTGAACGAATTTCAGCATCCCGGCCGTCTTTGCCTCTGCAATCTGGCTCCGATCCAGAAGTTGATTCGAGACTGCTGCTCGCCGGAATATCGGACCGTGCTCTACCGCCAGATGATGTTCCGGATTGCGGAAAAAGTGGCCGTCCGGCATCACGATTTGGCGCTCCTTACCGGCGAATCGGTCGGGCAGGTGGCCAGTCAGACGGTCATCAATATGAACACCATTAATGCCGTCGTCAAAATGGTCGTCCTGCGCCCGCTGGTCGGCAACGACAAACTGGAAAATATCGCGCTGGCGGAAAAGATCGGGACGTTGACCCTCTCCAACGAACAAGTCCCGGACAGTTGTACCGTGTTTGCGCCGCCGTCGCCGTCAACGGCGGCCTCGATTGCCAAAATCGAGTTGGAGGAGGCCAAACTGGCCGACTGGCCGCAAGTTCTGGAGCAAATCATTTTGAATATTGAAGAAATCCGGATACCGTAACTCCGGTAGAAAATTTAAAGGAAACGTCATGAGTATCTCCTTCCAGACCGAAACGCGTATTTTCCATTTGAGAACATCCTCCGCCAGTTACGCCATGCAGATTTTATCCAGCGGCCATCTGGTTCATCTGTACTGGGGAAAACGGCTGGCGTCCGACCTGCCTGACGGCATGGTTCCCCCCCGCGCCACCGCGTTCGGCGCGTTCCTTCCCGATTCCGACTGGCAAAGTCTGATGGACATCGGCAAATTCGAATACCCCTGCTATGGCAATGGCGATTTCCGGACCCCGGCGTTGCAAATCCAGTTTTCCGACGGGTCCACAGTCGGCGATCTGCGTTACGTCAGTCATACCGTTGCCGCCGGTAAACCGAAGCTGGCCGGGCTTCCCGCCGTCTATACGGAACAAACTGCCGAAGCGGACACGCTGACCATTCTGCTCCGAGACGCTCTTCAGCAACTCGATGTTGAGTTGTCCTATTCGGTGCTGCCGGATTACGATGTCCTTACCCGTAGCGTCCGTATCATCAATCACGGCCGGCCCTGCGACATTCTGAAAGCCGCTTCGGCCGCCGTCGATTTCGCCGACAGCCGTTACGCCCTGCTGACCCTGCCCGGCGCCTGGGCGCGGGAACGACGGCTGGAACGCCAGCCGCTTCGGTCCGGGGTTCAGAGCGTGGCCAGCGCCCGCGGCGCCAGCAGTCATCAACAGCATCCTTGGATTGCGCTGGCCGAACCCGGCGCCGACGAAAACCGCGGCGATATCTATGCTTTCAGTCTGGTCTACAGCGGCAATTTTGCGGCGGAAACGGAAGTCGATTCTCAAGGTCAGGCCCGGGCAATGATCGGCATCAATCCCTTCGATTTCCGCTGGCGGCTGGATACGGACGCCGTCTTTCAGGCGCCGGAAACGGTCATGGTTTACAGCGCGGAAGGCCTCGGCGGCATGTCCCGCCGGTTCCATAAACTCTATCGGGAACGGCTCTGCCGCGGCAAGTTCCGCGACGCTGACCGCTATATTCTGATCAACAACTGGGAAGCCACCTATTTCAATTTCAATGCGGAACAACTGGTCGGCCTCGCCGCCGAAGCCAAAGACATGGGCATTGAGTTGTTCGTTCTCGACGACGGCTGGTTCGGCAAACGCGACAGCGACAACTGCTCGCTGGGCGACTGGGTCCCCGACCGCCGCAAATTGCCGGAGGGCATTACCGGACTGGCACAAAAAGTCACCGCCCTCGGTCTGAAATTCGGCCTCTGGTTCGAGCCGGAAATGGTTTCGCCGGACAGCGATCTCTACCGGGCTCATCCCGACTGGTGTTTGCACGTCAATGGCCGGGCGCGTTCCGAAGGCCGCAATCAGTTGATTCTCGACTATTCCCGCCCGGAAGTCCGGCAGTACATCGTTGCCGCCATGAGCAAAATTCTCGATGCCGCGCCGGTCTCCTACATCAAATGGGACATGAACCGTCACATGACCGAAATCGGGTCCGAAGACCGCGCCCCGGAACATCAGCGGGAAACCGCCCACCGCTATATTCTCGGTCTTTATGAAGTTCTGGAAACGCTGACTTCCCGCTATCCCGACCTGCTGTTCGAATGCTGCTCCGGCGGCGGGGGACGGTTCGATCCGGGCATGCTTTATTACATGCCGCAGACCTGGGCCAGCGACGACTCCGATGCCGTTTGCCGGATGCAGATTCAATACGGGACGAGCATCGTCTATCCGCCGTCGGCCATCGGCGCTCACGTTTCGGCGGTGCCGAATCACCAGGTCGGCCGAATCACGCCGCTGGAAACCCGCGGATTGATGGCCATGTCCGGCAATTTCGGCTACGAACTCGACCTCCGTAAACTTTCCGACGACGAAAAAGAAGCGGTCAAACACCAGATTGCTTTCTATAAGCGGATTCGCCGGGTGGTGCTGTATGGCAATCAATATCGGCTGAAATCACCGTTCGAAGGCAATGAAACCGCTTGGATTTATGTCCGCGACGACCGTCGGGAAGCCGTAGCGTTTTATTTTTACACTCTGGCGCAGCCCAATGTCTTGCCGCAACGGCTGAAATTCGCCGGACTCGATCCCGCCCGGCGTTACCGGGTGGAAGCGACGGGCGAAACCTATGCCGGCGATTTTCTGATGCAGATCGGACTGTGGACGCCGGAACCCGGGCAGGGCGATTTCCGGAGCTATTGCTGGCATCTGCTGGCGGAATAGCGGATCATAGTTGCTGATTCAACGCGGCGTTCTCTTCGATACGGCGTTCTTTCAAGTGTTGCAAGACGGTTTTGCCCACCAGAATGCCGCCGATCACCAGTCCGCCGATGAAGATGCCCAGCGTTACCAGAAACGTGAAGATAATCTTCCCCGACACCGGCGGCGCAATGACAAAAGGCCGGGGTTCGCCCTGACCTTTGACTTCCAACTCATACGTGCCGGGTTCGGCGGTAAACCGGGCAATATTGACGAATGAATTTTTCCGGCTGGGATGGGAGGAAATCACAAAAGCATGAGTCAACGGCACCGAAGTATTGTCGTCCAGCCGCCAAAGAGTTACAGTCCATCCCGACGGCAAGGCGCGGGGCACGTTGTAGCTCCGGCCTTTGTAGATGCAGATATAGCGCTGGTTGATATTGTAGGTTTCGGTCTGGGTAACCGTAAAAGTCAACTTACCGGGCATGACGCCGTCGGCCAGCGGTTTGTTATAGAGAATCACCAGCATAATAATTCCCGGAAATCCAACTGTTCCGACCAGTAATGCCAATCCGATCGTTACAATGCCGATAGTCAAGCGATTCATGGATGCCCTCCATTGTCCATCTGCATAATTAACAGCGGTTATCGCAGGAGTCAAGCGGCGGCTCGGCAATCCGGGCGGCCTCATCCCGGCGTTACCATGTCGCTCCCATGTTGAAGTGGAACTGCAGGCGGTCCGGGGCGCCTTTCTGATTGTTCACGATCGGGTACGCCAGGTCGAGTTTGATCGGCGCATTGATCATCGGCAACTTGATGCGGAACCCGTAACCGGCGCCCATATCGAAATCCCCGAACCCGGGGCTGTACGAGTTTTTGCCGACGGACCCGGCATCCACGAAAATTGCGCCGCGAATGAATCGCCAGATCGGGTGAGTAACTTCCGAAGTCATCAGGACCATCGTCTGGCCCCCGACATTATCTTTATTGCCATCCACCGGGGAAATACGGCGATAGGGAAAGCCGCGGATCGTATCGCCGCCGCCGAGGAAGTAACGTTCGTACAACGGCGCCTGGTCGTTGCGGTTGAAGGACGACACCGTCCCGACTTTGGCGCCGTTCTGCCAGATCAACGCCTTGTCGAGGAAGTTCATGTAGTAACTGCCTTTGCCTTCCAAGCGGTAGGTGTTATGCGTCGACCCCAGAACTTTCGGCGTGATGCTGGAAAACGCATCCAGCAAATAACCGCGGGTCGGGTCGGTCAAACTGTCGCGGGTATCGCGGGCCAGGTCGAGCGACGGGGTGCTGTTCCAGCTCCGGCCGCGCTGATCTTTCAATTCCTGGCTGGCGTCGCGGTCCATGTCATAGACATTGACTTGTTCGAATTTATAGCCTAACGACACACTGGTGAAGTCGTCATAGAATTTTTTCGTCAACGCGGTCTTCGCGCCGATTCGTTGTTCCGACCACACATCATACGTTGCCTGATTCCAATAACCGCCCAGATCGAATCGCAACGGCATGTCAAACAACCACGGTTCGGTGAAGTCGATCGTCCCACTTTCGCGTTCCAACCCCAGCAATCCGGCCACCCGCAACCGTTCGCCGCCGCCCTGGAAATAATGATCAGGGTCGGTAATATCGAAGTTATTGTTCGTCAATGCCACCGTACCGGCCAGACTGTCGGTATCCGAATAGCCGCCGCCGACGGTAAATTCGAAGTTGCTTTTTTCTTCCACGGAAATATTGACGTCTTTTTTGCCATATTCCTCATCGTTGACCGTCACGGCTTTGACATCTTTGAAATATCCCATTCCCATCAACCGGTTTTTGCTGGCTTCGATACGATTTTTATCGACGGGATCGCCCGGCTGGATGGCCAGTTCGCGCCGAATCACCTTGTCCTTGGTGACTTTGTTGCCTTTAATGTTGACATCCTGCACGGTATAAGGAATGCCTTCGGTAATCTGGAATTCGACATCGACCAGATGCGTCTGGTAATCCGGATAGCGGGTCACGCGGCAATTGTAATCGGCATAACCGAGCAGCGCATATTCGAATTCGATATTTTCCTTGGTCTTGTCTTCCATTGTTTTATCGTAAATAGCACCTTTGACTAGGGCAATACACTTGGCTAGTTGTTGCGGGGTAAATTTTTTTGTTCCGGTGATGGTGACTTTATTGACTTTATAGGGTTTCCCTTCATAAAGTTTGAAGTTGATATTGACATATTCCGGATTGCCAGGATCGGGGGTTGTTACGACTTTTTCGACTTTGAAATCGAGATAGCCCTTATTCCAGTACATTTCCCGTAGGCGGACCTGATCCATATCCAACTGTGTCGAATCAAATAAACCGACATCGAAAAAACGGCTTAAAAATGAATACCGGTTGGCCAGGGAATTTTTCAAATCCCAACTGGAAAATACCGTATTGCCTTCGAAAGTCACATCATTGACTTTCAGACGAAGTTTTTCATCGATATTAAAAATAACGGAAACATGAGCAGCGTCCTCCCGTTTGACGGTCGGCGCGATGGTCGCTTCATTGTAGCCCTTGCCGCGGTAATAGGCGCGGAGCTTGTTGGAACTTTCCCGTAGTTTGACGTCATTCAGCGGCAAATCGGCTTCCAGGGTAATTTCTTTCTGAAGATCCGCAGTGGGAAATTTCTGGTTGCCTTTGAAGACAATCTGCTTAACCACGGGTTTGGCCTTCAACTGAAATAGGATATCGACGGTATCAGCATCGACCTTTTTGGTTTCGGCAACAACGTCGGAAAAGAAACCGGTGCCGAACAAGCGTTTGATGTCGTCGTTGAGCACCTTGTCGTTAAACGTATCACCGGCATGTTGCTGAATATTGAATTGCAACATCTGCTCAGGAAACTTGTAATTGCCAGCCTGCTGAAAAACAATCCGACCGATTTTTTCAGCGGTAGCGGAAAATGCCAACGCCGTTATCAGCATTACAGCTAAAGTTATTCTTTTCACGGGCGGTACGACTCCTGCGCATTATAATCGGAATACAATAAACCTGCCACCGCCGGATGCAAACGCTTTTTCAGGGATTATCCGGCTTTTTCCGGATTGTCATCGTCCGAATAACGACTGCGTTCCCGGAATTGTCCGATATGAGGATGGAACGTCAGGAAGACTACTCCGGTTTGACCGTTACGGTTCTTTTCGACGATCAATTCGGTTTCCACGCCCTTTTCCATTGCTTCCCGTGTCATATTCTTGGTCTGGTCCCGGTCCCGATGGAGGAACGAGACGATATCGGCATCTTGTTCGATGGCCCCGGATTCACGGAGATTGCTTAGTTTCGGGCGCGCGTCGCGACTGGTGGATTTTTCCACTTCTCGGTTCAACTGCGCCAGTACTACCACCGGAACATTCAAATCTTTGGCCAGACTCTTGATACCGGAAGAAATGGAGGCCACTTCCTGCTGGCGGCTTTCCATGGCGTCGCCACCGGCTCGCATTAACTGCAGATAGTCGATGCAAATCAGCTCAATATGATGTTGTGTTTTCATGCGGCGGGCCTTGGCGCGAAGTTCGGCAATCGTCAATCCGGCCGTCGGGTCGATAAAAATGTTGGCTTTGCGCAACTCCGATACCGCGCCGGTCAGCTTCTGAAGGTCGCTGGGCCGGAAGGACCCGTCGTAAAAACTGCTTTCGCTCACTTGCGCTTCCATGCACAACAGCTTGCGGGCAATTTGTTCCGCCGTCATTTCCAAGCTGAAGAATAACACACCGCGCTGGCGGTTTCCTTTCATCGCCACATAGTGAAGCAGATTCAGGGCGAACGTGGTTTTTCCGATCGATGGCCGGGCGGCGATGACGATCATTTCCCCCGGCTTCAGCCCGACGATCAAACGATTCAATTCGGTATAAGGGGTAGGAATGCCGACTTCCTTTTCCTTGTTGATAACCTTCTGGATTTCGGCAAAGACATCTTTGATGCTGTCTTTCAGCGAAATAATGTCCTGCTTGGTATTGTCTTCCCGAACTTTGTAAATATTGGTCTCGATTTCATCGACGAGCGTCTTGATATCGGTATCGACTTCATAACATTTGCGGAGCGAGTCGGAACAGACATTGATCATGCCGCGGAGAATGTGGTATTCGCGGACGATTTCGCACCAATTCTCGAAATTGGCGGTGGTGGCAATCGCGTTATAAAGGTCGGCAATGTAGACTTCGCCGCCGATTTCGTCAAGTACGCCTTTGCGGCGTAACGCATCGGCCAGCGTCAATGGGTCGACTTCCACGCTGTTTTTTTTCAGTTCCAGCGCGCACTTGTAGATTTCCCGGTGGACATGCGAATAGAAAACATCCGGGCTGGGGCCCAGCAATTCTACTACCGATTCTCCGCAGGAAGCGGGTTCCCGGAGGATCGCAGCAAGAACCGCCCGCTCGGTCTCTAAATTGTGAGGCTGCGGGCGGTCCTCGTCAAGCAAACCGGCCGGACGGGCCGGTTTCTTTTTCGCGTCGGCATCACTCATAAAACTAGGCCCGGACGATCCAGACTTTCGCTTTTGCCGTGACGGCGGCATGAAGCTTGATTTCTACATCGAAGGCACCAAGCGCCCGGATCGGGGCGGTCAACTGCACGTGGCCGTGCTTGACTTCAATACCCTTTTCCTTGAGTTTATCGGCAATCACTCGCGCCGTGACAGAGCCGAACAACTGATCGTCGTCGGATGCCTGCATCGGGATGGTGATTTCAGTCTGGGCAATCGTTTCCGCCAATTTCTGGGCTTTTTCGAGTTCCAGTTTCCGCTGTTCTTCGATTTTGTCCTTGCGGGCCGCCAGCATCCGCAGGGTACCCTGGGAGGCCTTGGAAGCAAGACCGCGCGGAATCAGAAAATTCCGGGCATAGCCGGGAGCGACATGCACTTCTTCGCCGGCCAGACCGAGATTCTCGACGTCCTGCAGCAGAATGAGTTTTATCGAAGCCATAGTATCTTCTTTCTCCTTAGCGATAAATTAATGTTCGGATTACAACGTCAAGCTGATGATCCGGGCCAGCTTGATTGCTTCGCACAACATCTTCTGATGATGCAGGCAAGTCCCGGTAATCCGGCGCGGCAGAATCCGGCCTTTTTCCGTCTGGAACTTTTTCAGCGTTTCCGCATCTTTGAAGTCGATGTATTTTACTTTGTTTTCGCACAAACGGCAGATCTTGGGGGTACTTACCCGACGAACTCTTTTCTTCCGTTTGTTGTCCTTGTCATGAGTATTTTCCTGCATGTTGAACATCCTTTATTTTGGTTTTCAGATCATTCTGAATATAGCCTGAACTTTCGGTCTAGAACGGAATATCGTCTTCGGCCGTCACGTCGAACGCACCTTCCGGTGGCATCGGCGGCGGCGGCGGACGCTGCCCGCCATTATTTCCGGGCGTCGGCGCCGGGGCCGGCGCCGGAGCTGCCGACTGCTGCCGATATCCGCCATTGGCCGCGGGCGGCGGTCCCTGGCGATACCCGCCGTTATTGCGCGGCGGATAATTTTGCTGCCCCGCAGAGGCGCTATTGGCAGCCGGAGCCGACTGGCGATACCCGCCATCTTCTTCCGGTCCGGGGCCGGCACTGAAATCATCCTGCGGATAAGCTCCGTCGGAAGTTCCGCCGGCATTTCCGCCGCGTCCCAGGAACTGAACTCGTTCCGCTACTACCCGCAACCGGGAACGTTTTGCTCCGCTTTCCTTGTCCTGCCACTGGTCGAGTTGTAACCGGCCTTCAATCAGGACGGAGACCCCTTTTTCCAGATAACGGTGACAGGTTTCCGCCTGTTTGCCCCAGACCACGATGTCGACGAAGCAGACTTCTTCCTTGTCGTTAAACTTGCGATTAACGGCCAGACCGAATTCTCCTACCGCCGAACCACCGGGCGTATAACGCAATTCCGGCTCTCTGGTCAGATTGCCCAGCAGAAATACTTTGTTCAGCGAAGACATAATTTTGTGCTCCCGGTTAAGTCGTTACCTGGGGTTTATTCCGGACGGTTGTAGTTGATGATCAAGCTGCGGACCACCCGTTCGTCCAGTTTATAGTAACTTTTCAGTTCATCGGCTTTACCGGGTTCCAGATTGAACACATAGTTCCAGTAAATGCCGGCTTTCCGCTTCTTGATTTCGGTCGCGAACTGTTTGCGGCCCATGGAAACGCTTTCCACCATTTCTCCACCCCACTGTTTGAACAGCTCGGACAGCTCTTTGCTGAATCCTTCGCCCTCGTCGTCCACCTTGCGGATGTCGAGAATAAATACGGCTTCATATTTCTTCAAGGTTAAATCCTCCTGTTAAGAGTTCTTTTCCATCGTTTGTTCTTGGGCTAAATCTATACCATTATAGGTATTCATGGCCGTCAGCAAATCACGGCAGATCGCGGTTTGCGCCGCCGTTGCCGCTGCCGTCAAAGCCTTTTCCGCAATCTCCTGCTCGTCTGCGGCGAACGCACCCAGCACGAACTCAATCTGGTCGTGCCGATGCTTGCTGCCGGTTCCGACGCGCAAACGGGCAAAATTCTGGGTGCCGATTTCGGCGATGATCGAATCCATGCCGTGGTGTCCGCCGCTACTGCCGTTCGCCCGCAGACGAAGTCGGCCCAGCGGCAAATCCACATCATCGTAAACCACCAGAATTTCCGCCGGCGTCAATTGCTGCGAACGCAACAGCGGCGCGACGGCTTTCCCGCTCAGATTCATAAACGTCATCGGTTTGAGCAACGTCAGGTTACGACCTTTGATCCGGCCGCACCAAGCGGTACCGGAACTGACTGCTTTTTCAGTAAACGTTCCCGGCAATAATTTCAGCAACCGGTCGATCACCATGAAGCCGGCATTATGCCGACTTCCGGCGTATTCTGCCCCGGGGTTCCCCAGTCCAACGACCAAACCGATTGTCGATTGCCGTTCGTTCATGCTCAAGCTGCTTTCCGTGCTGCGGTTATGTTACCGAAAACGTACCATGAATATCGGTTATTTTTTGCCTTCTTTCTTGGCCGGAGCTTTGGCATCCGCGGCCGGGGCTTTACCGCCAGCTGCCGGAGCCTTGGCCCCCGCTGCTTTGGCATCGCCTTCCGCTGCCGGAGTTTCACCTTCGGCCGCTACTTCCGCCGGTTTCGCTTCTTCGGCCGCTACTTCCGCCGCCGGCAGCACGACGTTACAAACAATGGCTTCAAGATCATGCGCCACCGTTACGCCTTCCGGCAACTGAATGTCTTTCACCAGCAACGCATCGCCGACGTTCAGATTGCTGACGTCTATGCTCAGGTTTTCCGGCAGATTGGCTGGCAGTGCTTCGACTTCAATTTCGTGGAGCAATTGTTCCAGCAAACCGCCGAAGCTTTCGCCGATGGCCGTGCCATGAGCATGAACTTTGACCGGAGCTTTGATCTTTTCGTTCGGGTCGACTTCCAGAAAATCCACATGAACCATCGTCCGGCTCAAAAAGTTTTCCTGAACTTCCTTGATCAGGGCCAGGTACTTGTCCTGATCGTTTTCGACCAGATGAACCAACTGGACGTCATGGTTCATCAGCGAACGCCATTCGCCGCTTTTCAGCGTGATCTGGCGACCGGGTTTCCCCTTGCAGTAAATGATCGCCGGAATGTTACCGGCATGTCTCAGTCGGCGGGATTCGCCCTTGCCGCTCTTTTCACGTCCGGTAATGTGCAGTACGTGTTTGACTCTACTCATTTCGTTTTCCTTTCCTTCACTGGTATTGCTTAGGATTTGGTTTGATTTTGAATCAAGGTTGAATTATTTGACGCGGAACAGGCTCGACACCGATTCGCCGTCGTGAATCCGCCGAATCGCTTCGCCGAGCAGCGGGGCTACACTGATGACCTTGAGCCGGCCTTCGCAGTCGTCTTGCTGAGGTACGCCGTCGGTGGTAATCAGTTGCTTGATCGGACTGCTCTTGATGGCCGTCTTGCCTTTTTCGTTGAGCAGACAGTGGGAGACAACGGCGTAAATATCGCCGGCCCCCGCGTTTTTAAGCTGATTGGCCGCGGCAATCAAAGTGCCGGCGGTCGAAGTCAGGTCATCGGTAATAATACAGGTCCGTCCGGCAACTTCGCCCACCAGGTGGCTCGACTGAACCGAGCGACCGTCGATCCGGCGTTTCGCCACCACCGCAAATCCAGCGTTGAGCATGTCGCTATAGGCCATGGAAATTTTTACGCTGCCGGAGTCCGGAGAGACCACGACCAGGTTGTTGCCGAAGCGCTCACGGAGATAGGGAACGATGACCGGGGCGGCGTATAGATGGTCTACCGGAATATCGAAGAAGCCCTGGATTTGCTGCGAATGGAGATCCATGGCAATAATCCGGTTGGCACCGGCCACCGTCAGCAGATTGGCCACCAGTTTGGCGGTAATCGGCACCCGTGGCTTGTCTTTGCGGTCTTGCCGAGCATAGCCGTAGAACGGCAACACCGGAGTGATACGGGCGGCGGATGCCCGACGGGCGGCGTCGATCATAATCAAGAGTTCCATCAGGTTTTCATTGGTCGGCTGACAAGTCGGCTGAATGATGAAAATATCTTGACGTCGAATGTTTTCTTCGAATTGAACAAAAATTTCACCGTCGGGGAATCGGGAGATGTTGGCGTTGCCCAGCGGGGTTCCCAAATATTGGGCAATCGCTTCGGACAAGGGCCGATTGGCAGTCCCCGAATAAATCCGGACATTCCTTGGCAATGAGTTCATCGCTTTTCCGTGCCTGTTGTTAAGTTTTCGAAAACCCCATTCCGAATCCAACAGGCGTCCGCCGCCGAAGAAGCGGACCAAGACCGAAATTTTCATTTCGGCAACCTTTTGGGTCCCGCCCCCTGACGGAGCGGAAAATCCTGCTGTTGTCAGCGGATTAAGGCTTTCTGGTTTATTGCAAAAGTCTTAAATATAGCCTTTCGTAACGGAATTTCAAGTTGATTGGCGAGAAAGGTCGCGTACTGCTTTCTTAATGTCATTTGAAAAACTAAATGCCCACCCTTCCCAACCCTCAAGTGCATTTAGACTGACAAAACAGGAGGTGCATTAAATCTGACAAACCAAAGTATTCTCCCAGCGCAAGAGTTATGCATAGGGCGCGCCTCGACGAGAATGGGTCCCTCAACTCGTCGGAGTCGAGGCGCGAACTGTGTGTAACTCGGTTGCATTGCCGAAAAACGATGATAGCTTTCCGGTAAACAATTTGAGCAAAATATCGGGTGTGCGTTTAGTGTGTCCGAAAAACCGTCTGAACGTAACGCCCTGGGGGATCTTTTCCTTTTTTGTCAGACTAAATGCTCGAGACGGAGGCATTTTTATCTCTTGAGAAGAAAAATCCCCCTCTTTTTCACCGTTTGTCAAACTAAACGCACGACTTTTCATAGGTTGCGTGCATTTAACCTGACAATCGTGCGTTTACTTTTTCAATTGACCACTGCTTTCTTAAGACGTCAAAAACAGGACTGTTCCAAATTGCCATGAGAGGGCGAAAACTTGTCCTTTTTTCCTCGTGATATGATTTTATTTCATATTACGCGAAACGCGGCCACGGCTATGCCCCAACTGTCGCGGTACTGGCTGGGACGCGGGCCGTCCGCCACTTTGACCTGTAGAAAATTATACCCTTTCCGGAGTTTCACGATCAGAAAATTCCAGGAATGAAATTCACCGTCACTGGCGGCTTCCAGGCGGCCGAGCGGGTGTTCGTTGAGCCGGAGTTCGGCGCGGTCGGCGGCGCGAATCGCCAGCGTTGCCGAAATCGCGCGATCGGCGTAAATTCGGAACTGGACCAGCGCCGACAATTCGCCCTGTTGGCGAAAATGATGAATCAGGTCGTAAAAACCGTCGCGATTGGGCTGAAGTTCCGCTGGGTCCCGGGCGTAAAATTCGTCGGCGGACAGCGGCTTTTCGCCCCAGTCCAGCGGCGTGAGAAAATCCTGGGGCCAGGGGCCGAGCACATGCGCGGTCGTCACCGGGACGACCTGTCGGTTTTGCACCGGCGGAAACGCGGCAATCCGGGCCAGCGTCGCGCCCAGCGGAATCAGTTCCAGTTCGGTTTTCCGATCCTGCAATCGGTAATACAGCGGAATGTCCGGCGTATAGCGGCCGGCCTCCAGTTCGTCGTATCCGGTAATGGATTGGGCGGAAACACGCAGCTTCAGTCGGACGCCGTCGGCATCGAACGGATAGCCCTTTGCCGCCACAGCCACTTCCTCAATACCGGCTCGCGGGTCAAGCGCATAGTTCCACGGTCCGGCGGGGGTGATGCGGCGCGGCGTAAAACGCTTTTTCGGTTCCTCTTTGACTTCGTGACACGGTACCGGATACGCATAAAGCAGCGGCCCGCGTTCGACGGTCAGGTTGTTCTGCCGGTCGGTCTTGACTTCCGCCGCCATCGGCAATGTCAGTTCGATCACGTCGCCGGGGGCAAAGCGCCTGGTCAGCGTGGCAAATTTTCCGGCGGGTAACCCCATTTTTACCGTTCTGCCGTTACATTTGACGGCGGCGGCATGGCACCATTCCGGCACCCGGAACGTGAACGGGAACGTCATCGGCTCGGCGGGATGCAGTTCGAACCGAATGGTTTCGGCAAACGGATATTCCGTGACCTCGACAAGGTGAAGACTTCGACCGCCGATCTGAAAATCGGCTTCCGACGGTCCGTAGAGCGCCGCCACCGGCGCGCCGCCCTGCGTTTGCAGCCACATCCGAAGCGCGTAATTCGGCATGGCACGCTGAATATTGGCGGGACAGCACTGTGGAAACTGATTGGGCCGGTACTGCCGCCAGGAGGTAATTCCGTGCAGGAACGCGCCCCGGTGGGCAAAGCCGTCCATGACCACCTGATTGCCGCTGGACATATACTGAATAGCGGTAAAATCTTTGGTGATCGAGCCGGGCAACGCGTTGAAAATCGCCTTTTCGATGCGGTCGGCCCAGCAGCCTTCGCCGGTGGCCAGCAGATAATAACCCAGCGACCAGGTCAGGTCGGTAATGACGCAACTTTCGTAACCCCGAGTTGCCCCGGTGCCGGAAAGGAATTCTTCGGAACTGACCAGTCCGGTCGGCAACAGATGATCGTGCAGGAGTTTTTCCATGCCTCGCACCGCTACGTCCAGATACTCGGGTTTGCCGGTATGGATATAGAGCAGAATCGGCAGCTTGATTTCCTCGCAGCAGGTGACGCCGTGGTTGACGACTTTTTGTCCGGAGGCGAGTTTGACGGCGCCGATTTCTTCATAGTAGTCGGTCCGATGTTTGACGGCAAGAACTTCGTCGAAACGGCGATAGGCGGCCTCGGCTTTGGCAATCAGGGCGGCATCGCCGGTCCAGACGGCGGTTTGCAGCACGCCTTCGAGATTGGTGATGTTGCGGAAATACTCGGCCAGATCGGCCACGGTCAAACTTTGGTAATGGCGATGCCAGGCGGCCACGGTTTTCCGCTCCGGATGCGCCTGCTGATAGGCGGCCACGGCGCGGAAAAAAACCGCCATCGGCCATTCGGAATGGTCGACCGATGCCATTTGCGCGAGGTGTCCGTTCGCTTCGGCGGTACCGATCACGTAGTTCAGATTTTGCCGAAACAACGCAACCAACCGGGAATCGTCGAGGAGCAAACCGAGACGGACCAAGGCGTCGAGCAGATAGGCGCACTGTTCGTAGGGCCACCAGGTTTTGAACTCTTTCTTCTGGGGGGCGTTAGGATAAAACAGGTCGTCGAGATGGATGTTCTGAATCTGTCCGGACCAGAGGCAGGTGTCGAACGGATACCCCAGTTCCGCGAAATGCCCGGACATGCCGTCGCGCTGGCGTTCCAGAAATTCCCGAAGCCAGCCTTGGGGTTTAATGTTAGACGGCAGAATTTCCCGGAATCGGGAATACAGCGGGATCGCGGAATTTTTGGCGGCTTTCATTGTACTGCCGCTGCTTACCGGGTGGTAAACTGATAGACAATGGCCTGATGGTAATCCTGCCCCGGCAACAGCTCGATCGACGGGAAATGAGCATGATTGGGAGCATCCGGATAGTGTTGGGGTTCCAGGCATAAAGCGCCGCGCCGCGGATACCGGGCGCCCTGCTTGCCCGGATTGTCGTTGAGAAAATTGCCGCTGTAGAACTGAACGCCCGGCTGGGTGGTCAAAACCGTCATGACGCGGCCGCTGGCCGGGTCGTAGACTTCGGCGGCAGCTTCCAAGGCGTCGACGGATTTGCGGTCGATAATAAAGTTGTGGTCATAGCCGCCGCCATTGGCCAGTTGTTCGCCGGAAGCGCCGACATCGCGGCCGACCGGTTTAGCCTGGAGGAAGTCGAACGGCGTATTCCGGACGGACCGGAGTTCGCCGGACGGAATATATTCGGAGTTGATCGGCGTAAACCGGGAGGCGTTGATCCTCAATTCATGGCCGGTTACCGGGCCGCTGTCGTGCCCGCCGAGGTTGAAATACGAATGGGCGGTCAGGTTGACAATGGTCGGGGCATCCGTAACGGCATCGAATTCGAGCATCAGGCGGTTGTCCGCGGTCAGCGTGTACGTGGCGGTAACATTCAGATTGCCGGGGTATCCTTCTTCGCCGTCGGAGCTGAGCCGGGAGAGTTTCAATACGCTGTTGCCGTCGGCTTCCGAGGTGGCCGCATCCCAGACCATGCGGTTGAAGCCGGTTACGCCGCCGTGAAGATGGGTGTTGCGCTGCGGCATTTCGTTGACTGCCAACTGGTAAATTTTACCGTTGAGCGCGAATTTTCCCGCATTGATCCGATTGCCGCAACGGCCGATCAGGGCGCCGAAATAATTATTGCCGGCTTCGTATTCGGCCAGCGTATCGTACCCGAGGACGATATCGGCGGTCCGGCCGGTCCGGTCGGGGACATGAAGCTGTACGATGGTACCGCCGTAATTGGTAATTTTCACCGTCATGCCGGCGGCATTGGCAAGAGTAAACAACGATACCGGTAACCCGGCGGCGGTTTTCCCAAAAACTTCCTGCTTGATCGACATGATCCATTGCTCCATAGTTGACATGGTTGATAAACACCGCGTCAATATATCTTCAAAAGCGGCCGGGTCAAAAGTCCGAGTCGCAAAAACCATGAAAATCAACCGGAACAAATAGCACTTTCCGAGTTTGACGATTGTAAGATCGACCGAAAAGGTGATAAATTAATCAGGAACATAATCCGGTCGAAAAGAAAGCAGAAAAATGAGTATCGCATGGAAAAATGAAACGGCGGCAGTAATCGGCGGCAGCGGTTTTCTGGGACGTTATCTGCTGGAAGCTTTGCAAGCGCGCGGCTGTTCGCGGCTGATCAGCCTGTCGCGGCATCGCGATCCCGCGCTGGAAGCCATGGGCGTAACCCTGGTTCAGGGCGACCTCCGCAATCCGGAAAGCGTGGAAAACGCCTGCCGCAAAGCCACTATCGTTTTTCATACCGCAGCCAAGGCCGGCGTCTGGGGATCTTATCGCGAATATTACGATATCAACGTGGGCGGCACCGCCACGGTCCTGGCCGCCTGTCGGCGGTTCGGCATCACCCGGCTGGTTTACACCAGTTCGCCCAGCGTGGCCTATCCCCCGACCAGGGATATCGCCGGCGACGACGAATCATTACCGTATCCGCCCAAATTTCTGGCCGCTTATCCGGCGACCAAGGCGCTGGCGGAAAAATTGGTGCTGCGCGATTCCGATAAGGAATTGCGGGCCGTCGCGTTGCGGCCCCATTTGATCTGGGGTCCTCGCGACCCGCATCTGTTACCCCGGCTGTTGGAAGCCGCCGCCCGGGGACGGCTTCCGCGCGTCGGCGACGGCCACAATCTGGTCGATCTGACTTATGCCGCCAACGCCGCCAACGCCCATTGCCAGGCGGCCGAAATGCTGACCGATGCTCCGGCCGGGTTTCGCGGCGTCTATTTTATCAGCGACGGCTCCCCGGTCAACCTCTGGAACTGGCTCAACGAACTTTTCCTGGCGTTGGGACTGCCGGCTATTTCCCGAGCGATCGGCTATGCGCCGGCCCGGCGGGTCGGTGCCGTTATGGAAACGTTATGGAAATTGCTGCCGTTGCCCGGCGAACCCCCGATGACCCGTTTTGTGGCCGGTCAACTGGCATTTTCCCACTACTTCAATATTGCCGCCGCCCGGCGCGACTTCGGCTATGCGCCGGTCGTACCGCCCGAACAGGCGCTGGCGGAAACCATCGCCTGGTTGCGACGGGATATTTTACCCGGAGTGAAAAAATCCTGATGCGCTCGACGCTTACCGCAAAATTGCTGCTCCTGACCCTGGCCGGAGTCGCCCTACTGTTGCTCCCAACCGGCTGCGGCAAGCGCGGGACCGGACCGGAGTTTCGCGAACTCCATCTCAGTGCCAACGGCAAGTTGCGGACGCTTGATCCCGCGCAGGCCGATGACCTTGTCAGTCAGCATCTGGTGGCCTCTTTCTACGATACGCTGCTGCAATATGACTATCTGGCCCGCCCCTACCGGCTGGCGCCGTCGATGCTGACGTCCATGCCGACGGTTTCCCCGGACCGGAAAACGTACCGGTTCCAACTGCGCGGCGACCTCTACTTCCAGTCGGACCGCTGTTTCGGCGACAATGACCGCCGGGTACGGCACATCACTACAGCCGATGTGGTTTTTTCGCTGCTGCGGCTGGCCGATGCCCGCGTCAAAAGTCCGGTGTTCTGGATGCTGCGCGGCAAGATCGAGGGACTGGACCAGTTCCACGCCGTCACCGCCGCCGCCGCGCCCGATGACATGAGCATGTACGACCGGTCCTGGCCCGGACTGGAAATCGTCGACGCTCATACGCTGATGCTGCGGCTCCGTCAGCCCGACCCGCGGCTACTCTATGCGCTGGCCATGCCGAATGCCGCCGTTGTTTCCCGCCGAGCCGTGACTTGTTACGGCGAAGATTTTCAGGAACACCCGATCGGGTCGGGGCCGTTCCGGATGGTTTCCTGGCGGCGGGACTATCGGATTATTCTGGAACGCAATCCCGAATACCGTTACGAAACGTTTCCGCAGGCGGCCGATCCGAAAGACCGTCGGCGGACGCTACCGCTGTCCGACCGGATTGTCTGCAATCTGGTCAAACAGCCGCTGGCCTCGTGGCTGATGTTCCTTCGCGGCGAACTCGACCAAGGCGCGCTGGACAAGGATACTTTCGACGCGGTGGTGGGCGAAAACGGCGAACTGGTGGACGCCCTGAAAAAGCGCGGCATCGAACTGATTCAAGCTCCGGCGTTCGAAGTCACTTACATCGGATTTAACTTCACCGATCCCATTCTCGGGCACAATCCGGCACTACGGAAGGCCATCAGCCTGGCTTACGACGTACCGCTCCGGATGCGTCATTTCAGCCATCGGCTGATTCCGGCCAACGGCCCCATTCCGCCCGGCGTGGCCGGTTACGATCCCGCATTCCGCAATCCGTACAATCAGTTCAATCTCGAGCTGGCGAAAAAGTACCTGGCGGAAGCCGGATATCCCAACGGCATCGACTCCGCCACCGGTATGCCGCTTGAACTCACGTTCGATCAGGGCAACACCACGTCGCAATATCGTCAACTGGCCGAATTGATGATTGCCGACCTCGGCAAAATCGGCATTAAAATCAAACCGGTGCTCAACAACGCACCGCAGTTTTACGGCAAACTGCGCAAGGGGCAGTTCCAATTGTTCCGGCTCTCGTGGGTCGGGGACTATCCCGACGGCGAAAACTTTCTCCAGCTGTTTTACGGTCCCAACGCCGGCAGCTGCAACCGGGTTTTTTTCCGGAACGCCGAGTTCGATCGGATGTTCGAGGCGGCGTCTACTCTGCCGGAAGGCCCGGAACGCGCGGAACGGTATCGCCGGATGACCGTTTATCTGGCCGGACAATGTCCGTGGATTTTCGAAGGGTATACGGTTTCTTTCACGCTGAATCATGACTGGCTGGAAAACTACCGGCCGCACGATTTCGCGTTCGCCAAATGGAAGTATCTGACATTCGATCCGGCCCGGCGGCAACGGGCAATCAAAGCGTTCACGCCGATTGAAATGGATGAGCTGCGTCACTGAGCCGGGAAATTCCGGCGGAATATCCGCCGGATCGCGGCCGGGCGGAAGCCTCAGTCGTTGTTATCGACTACCGAGAATTGCAGAATCGTAATAATCAGCAGAAAAGCCAGTGACTGAGCGACGATTACCACGGCGGTTTTGACGTCTCCCCACATCAGCGGCAGCACGCCGATCCCAATGACGAACGACAGCAGGTGGACCAGCAGCACCGCCCGTTTTTTATCCATGCCCATATGAACGAAACGATGGGAAATGTGGTTGTGGTCGCCGATGTAAATCGGCTTATGGAGATAAAGCCGGATCAGCACCACCGCGACGGCGTCGAACAGCGGAATCGCCAGAATGAACAGCGGAATCAGCATTGTCAAATGGGTAGAGGAAACATTGGGAATATAATAGGTGGCGCTGACGCTTAGAATCGCCAGCGTGTAACCGAGGAAATGACTGCCGGAATCGCCCATGAAAATCGACGCCGGCGCATGGTTGAAGAACCAGAACCCGATAATACTGCCGGCTCCCGCCGCCCCCAGCGCCGCCACGAAATGTTGTCCGCTGATGATGGCCACGGTGGTCAGTAGCACCATGGAAATAAAGCTGATGCCAGCCGCCAGACCGTCCATGTTGTCCAGAAAGTTGATAGCGTTGATAATCAGCAGAATCCAGAAGATCGACGCCGCCCAGGAGACGATTTCGCTATGGATGAAAACAGTGACCCGAATCCCGCCCAGCCACACGGCCAGCACCGCTACGGCCAGTTGACCGATAAATTTGGTCGAGGCTTTTAGCCGGTAGTGGTCGTCGACGAAGCCGACCATGGTAATGAGAAACGCGCCGAGGCAGAGGAACAGTAGCCGGGAGGAGATCAACGGAATACCCGGCAGGGCATTGTTGACATCGGCGTTGAGCCGGATACTCTGGCTGGAAAACGCCGCCAGCAGGCAAACTGTGATCGTGGCGATCCACGCCAGAAACATGGCGACGCCGCCGAGGACGGGGGTCGGTTTTTCATGTCGGTTGTGGGTATGTTGATCGGGGCGATCCAGAAAGTTGGTCAGCCGGGCGATTTTTTCAAACAGCGGAGTGAAAACGAGGGAAAAAACGCTTGCCATAACAAAAACGACCAGATAAAGTTGCCACCAGACCATGAAAGTATGACTCCCGTTTTAATGGCGACTGGTTGTCGCATTTTACAAAATCCACGTATATTATAACATGTTTCAAGCATAAATGAAAATATTCGGTTGACAAACTCGGTTAATAATATGACTAGCGAAAAAAAATATCTGTTCGGCCCGGTCCCGTCCCGACGGCTGGGGCTGTCGCTCGGAATTGATTTGGTACGGGCCAAAACCTGTACGCAAAACTGCGTCTATTGCGAAGCCGGTGCGACCACCGATCTCACGCTGGATCGCCGCGAATATGTGCCGGTCGACGAGGTCTTGCGGCAGCTCGACGCCTATCTAGCGACCGGGCCGGAACTGGACTATGTGACTTTTTCCGGTTCGGGCGAGCCGACGCTGAACTCCCGGATCGGGGAGGTGGTCGAATTCATGCGGACGCGTTATCCGCAGTACCGTCTCTGTCTGTTGACCAACGGTTCGCTGCTCGATCAGGAAGCCGTGGCCCGGGCCGTGGAACGTGCCGATCTGATTATTCCCTCGCTGGATGCTTCCAACGAAGAAGAATTTCAAAAAGTCAACCGTCCGGTGCCCGGCTATACGCTGGATCGGTTGGTCCGGGCGCTGGCGTCGTTCCGCCGCCGCTATCGCGGCGCTTACTGGCTGGAACTGTTTATGGTTCCCGGCGTGAACGACACGGCGGCTTCGCTCGAACGCTTTACCGCGCTGGTCAAACAGATTGCTCCCGATAAGGTTCAGCTCAATACGCTGGATCGTCCCGGGTGTGTCGACTGGATCGAACCGGCGTCGGAAGCCACGGTTCTGCGGTTTCTGGAAGCCATCGGCCCGGTCGCTGCGGTCGAGGCGGTCGGCAAGTTCCGGCATCAGCGTTATCACAGTCTGACCGTCAGCGCGGATGCCGCGCAACGGGTGCTGGAACTGGTGAAGCGGCGGCCGTGTACGGCCGCCGATATCAGCGCCTCGCTGGGAGTGACGTTGGAACATGCCGTGGTCGGTCTGGAAGAAATGGCTTCCGCCGGGCAGTTGGCGCGTCTTTCCCACCCCCGCGGCATGTTTTATTCCTTGCCGGACGGAAACCGCGGTTGTCCGACCGGACCGGGCACACCAAAAGACTGAGCTCAACAGGCGGAATAAACGTTGGAACGAAGCGATCTTTTTTCTCTCTGGGTGCAACGGTTGCATCAATTGCAGTCCGGCGCTTGGATCATGCCGCCGGAACCGCGGCTTTCCATCTATTGCGGCGCCATCAATCCTCGGGCAATCGGCGCCCTGATGGCGGAACGCGGACCGGACGCGATTGTCATTTATGTTTTTTCCGGAGTAATCGAGCAGGAAACTCAGGTGGTCAAACTGGCGGGGGAATGCGGGGGCCGTTTTCTGGCCATCGCCAATCATCCGGAGGCCGGAACCGGCGACCGCTTGGAAATGGCGCTGTCCCTGCTGATTTATCAGCGTGTCGACTTTCTGGTGGAATCTGCGCTGGAAGACCAGTTTGCCGGATTGATGGACGATTTCAGTCTGCGGCTGTCCCAGGCCACCATGATGCGGCAGGGGCTTTACATGACCCGGCTTTCGAAGATTTCCGCCCGGCTGATCAATCTGGCGCTGGCCGGACAGCGGGAACTGCTGGACCCGTTGGCCGGACCCTATCCGTTTCCCGCCGTAATCTGTGGCGCCGGACCATCGTTGCCCGACAATCTCGAACAGTTGCGTCCGTATCGGGAAAAATTGTTTCTCATTGCGGTGGGCCATGCGTTTAAAACGTTAATGGCGGCCGGAATCGCTCCTGATCTGGTGGTGGAAATCGACTCCAACGCCCGCAACAACTGGCATCATGACTACGATCCCGGCGAGATTCCGTTGCTGGCGCAGGTCGGCGTCGATCCGATGATTCCGGCCCGGTTCCGCAAAGTACTCTGGTGCGGCAGCCGCGACTTGCGGGAACGGACATGGTTCCAACTGACTGGAACGCCGTTGCTGGAGCTGGCCGATGGCGCCACCGTGATCATTCCGGCGATTGATTTCGCCGTTAAAACGGGATTCTCGTCGCTGGCGGTAATCGGCAACGATCTCTGTTTTTCTCCGTCCGGCGCCGCTCATGCCGGCAGTTCGGATACTTTGACGGAAAGCCGAATACCGACCCCCGGTTGGGATCGGAGCGTGGTGGAAAGCGCGCCTCGCTTTTTGCAACTGCGCGATTGTCTGGAAGCCTATCTGAAGCGGTTGCCGGCGGGGACGTCGATCTATAACTGTTCTGCCCGGGGGGTAGTGATTCGCCATATGGAACGCCTGCCGTTTGCTGACTGGCTGGCGGGACACGCGGTCAATCCCCGGACGGCAGCGGTTTTTCGTTCCATGCCATCTCCTCGCCCATCCGACTGGCTGCGGCAGAAAGTGACCGAACTGGATGCCTATATTCGACTGACTCAGAAATTGTCACAGTGGACCATTTCGGAAGAAGCTTCCATTTTTCCGGAGCAGCACGAGGAAACGCAGAAATTGCTGGATTTGGAATGGCGGTTTGCCGTTCATTCCGAATGGGCGTTTCAAATCGGCAGTCTGCATCGGAAGACCGACGATTTTCTGCTGGCGCCGGTTACCATGGCGGAGCGGCGGGATACGGCGGCTGCCGCCTGGAAAAATTTACGGATGCGGTTCCGCATTCTTTTTTGTCTGACGGTCGATTTCAGCCGCAAACTGGTTGCCTCGGCAAATCTGACGCCGGATCGGGTCGAGGCGCTGGCGGAAGCGGCGTATGAGCAACATACTTTTTCTCTGATTGCGTCGCTGGCGGTTCGGCGCTGGCATCCGGCCTTCGGCGATTTTCTCGCCAAAATGGGGCCGGCCGCCTGTCCGCCGCAGTTCTTCTATACCTGCAAGTGGGAAAATTACGAACAGCTCTGGTGGCATCGTCCGGACGGCACTCGACTGCTGTTGGACCCGCCGATTCAGTTCGACTGTTCTGTGCGGCGGGATGTTTCGGCCATCTTGGCCGAAATGTGTCTGGAAAAACATGACGGCATTCTCTTTCTGGCGCCGTTCGGCTGGACGTATATGGTCGAGTTGATGGAACAGCAACCGGGGCGGCCGCTGATGGTTCTGGAACCTTATCCGCAGCTGTTGCGATCGCTGTTCCGCTATACGTCGCTGATTTTGCGGCTGCCCTGGCAAGCGGCGATTTTCGGGATCGACCCCGAGCTGTTTCCCGATCATGAGATTTTGCTGCTCCAGCATTTGACGATCTGGGAAAGTCAGGGGATTCGGCCTCGGCTGGTGATTCATCCCCGGGCGGCGGAAATGGCGGAAGTCAAGGCGGCGGCGACTCGAATTGCCAGACTGCTGGCGTCGTTTGGATTGCCGGCGTCGGATTATGGCAAACCCGATTTGCTTTGACGGTCGCTTCAGGTTATAATTTATTCATGCGGATAAGGTTGAAAAAGTGATGGGATGAGTAACGGATTGATCTTCCACTGCCCCGGCTGTGATGCCGAATTCGAGGCTGATCTGACGATGATCGGCACGGAATCTCAGTGTCCGGAATGCGGCGCCCGTTTCGTGGTGCCCACACCCATCGCCCGGGAAGGGATGGAAATCGCCGGGTTCAAGCTCAAGTCCAAACTGGGCGAAGGCGGCATGGGCGAAGTCTGGCTGGCCGAACAAATGGCCATGGGGCGGGTAGTGGCCCTCAAGCTGCTATCGCCCAGCCTGGTCGGCAAGCCGGATTTTGTCAAGCGTTTCATGCACGAGATCCGGATGGCCGGCCGCTTGGAACACCCCAATATCATTACCGCTTTCGATGCCGGCGAGGTTCAGGGATTCTTTTATCTGGCCATGGCCTATTGCGACGGCGTGGAACTTTCCGACCGGATGCGGATTGATGGACGCATCCCCGAAAAAGAGGCGCTCAAAATCGTTCGCGACATCGCCCTGGCGCTCGACTACGCCTGGACCGAACACCAGATTCTGCATCGCGACATCAAGCCGTCCAATATCATGCTGGACAGTAAAGGCGGCGCCAAACTGATGGACATGGGCATTTCCAAAAGTTTCAAGGATACGCCGGAAATGACTGTCAGCGGGACCATTGTCGGAACCCCTTACTATATCAGTCCGGAACAGGGCCGGGCCGATGCTCACATCGATTTTCACTCCGACATCTATTCGCTCGGCGCCACCCTCTATCATATGGTGACCGGACAGTTTCCGTTTGATGGCGAAAGTACGATGGATATTGTGGCCAAACATGTTAATCAACCGCTGAAGCCGCCGCGACAAGTCAACCCAGCGTTGTCGTCTTATGTTTGTGCCCTGATCGAAAAGATGATGGCGAAAAATCCGCTCGCCCGGCAGGCTTCCTGGAAAAATGTCGTTGCCGACATCGATCTCGTGCTCAACGGGAAATTGCCGAACTCCGCGCCGATTTCGGAGTCGATTCCGCAGAGTCCGGTCAACCATGAACGCACGATCACCATGACTCCGGCCAAAATCGCGGCCGCCGCCGATATCAAAATCACGATCAATACACCCGATCATCTGGCCGCGGTCACCCCCGTGCCGCCGGCCGCGGTCACGCCGCTGCCGAACCCGGAACCGCCATCTGCGATGACGCCGCCGCCGTCCCCTTCGGCGATGACGAAACCGGAGCCGCCGCCGCGCCCGGAAGAAAAACGAAAACCGGTTAAAACGCCGCTGCCGTCCCGCCCTCGGAAATCGTCATGGGCGCCGGTATTGCTGACAGTCGCGATCATCGTCATGGCTGGTTTGTGCTTTTTGCGTGTTATCGCCTGTTTCAGCACCATTGAAAATACCCGGCTGATCAAGATCGATGGCAACCAATTGCGTGCCGCCGAGGATATTGCGGCAAAATTGCAGAGCGATGCGGCCAACCTGGTTGCGCAGAAACGGCTGGCCGATGCCATTGCGCTCCTAATCGATTACAACGGCGACTTGGCGGCGGAAACGGCCCTTAAGCGCCGCGAACTGGCCAAACAGTTGCAATTCTCGCCAGCTGAGCGGGAAAAAGCCCCGGCAAGCAAGGATGGCAACGAACAGTAATCGGGAGTATTCCCTTCACAGGACCGGACTGGATTGTTGCGCCAACTGAGGTTGAATCGAACGGTCTGTTATAGGATGACGACGAGGTTTGCCAACGTTCCGGCAGGGAGAGAAAAAAACCGCCGACGGCAAATCATTGCCGTCGACGGACTCCCCCCTCGTGCTCCAACGAGGGAAAAAACAGTGCGGTCTGACTCAGGCGTGTTTACTCAGATAGGATGCCACGCCTTCCGCCGACGGCTTCATGCCTTCGTCGCCTTTCCGCCAATTGGCCGGGCACACTTCGCCGTATTCTTCGACGAATTGCAGCGAATCGAGCATCCGCAACGCTTCGTCGACGTTCCGTCCCAGCGACAGATTGTTGACCAGTTCATGCTGGACGATTCCGTTGCGGTCGATCAGGAACAGCCCGCGCAATGCCACCGTACCGTTCAGCAACACTCCGTACTCCGTGGAAATCTTCTTGCTGATGTCGGAAATCATCGGAAACCGGACCGGACCGATCCCACCTTTGTTGACCGGGGTGTTTTTCCATGCCCAGTGCGTGAACTGTGAATCCACCGATACGCTGATCACTTCCGTGTTTCGCGTCCGGAATTCTTCCAGTTTCTTATCGAAGGCAAGAATTTCCGACGGGCAGACGAAAGTGAAATCCATCGGGTAGAAGAACAGCACCACATATTTTCCACGATATTCCGACAGTGTCAAATCTTTGAACGAATTGTCCGGCATGACTGCGGTTGCGGTGAAATCCGGTGCCAACTTAGTGACTAAGGTACTCATTGGTGCCCCCATTCTTTAGTTCTGGTTTTACGTTTTCCAATAACCGAGAGTTACTGATATCAATGCTCATTATTATCAATATTAGGGAGCAAATGAAAAAAAGCAAGCAAATTTTTGAAAAATTTAGTAATAATTATCAATATTAATTATTACGGCGCTGTTTTCTTTACTTTATCGGCCTGTGCAACGCATTGATTTCTTTTCATTTCCGAGTATTTTGATATCATAATTTTTGGTTTTTACGGATAAATATTGAAATGGAACCGGCGATTTTAATGCATGTTTGCTGCGCCCCGTGCGCGGCGCCCTCAGTGGAACTGGTCTTGCGGGACCGCGACCGCTGGTCGAACATTGTCTTTTTTTATAGCAACTCCAACATTTATCCGCGGGAAGAATACGATCGGCGGTTACAGTACGTCCGGCAACTGGGAGAAATTCACGGCATTACCGTTATGGCCGACGACTACGATCACGATGCTTGGCGGGACGCAATCAAAGGGTTTGAAAACGAACCGGAGCGGGGAGCTCGCTGCCGGCTTTGTTTCAAGTTCAATCTTTGCCGGGCGGCGCGGGCGGCGGCCGAACTGGACAACTGCGCATTTACCACTACGCTGACCGTCAGTCCTTACAAAGACAACGCCACGATCTTTGCCGCCGCCGAAGGCTTGACGGGGTTTGTCCCCTATGATTTCAAACGCGACCACGGTTTCCAACGGGGAATCGAACTCTCTCATCAATATCATTTTTATCGCCAGAAATATTGCGGCTGTGAATTTTCCCTGCGGGACCGCCAAAAAAAATAATATTTAAAAAATTTTGACGCCGACGGAATTTATCAGTATAATATCAGGGGATTAAATGACTGGAACCCAATTACGGAAGGATCCGTGTGTACTATGGGAGAGGGCAAGAAAAACGAGGAAGTGTATTTCAAGCCGCCGGCGCAAATCGTTTTGATCGACGATTCGGAGTTAAACCGCGACTTTATCCGAATGGCGTTCAAAAAGCCGAATTACGAGATTATTGACGCGGCCGACGGCTTGTCCGGCATTGAACTGGTGCAGCGGACCAAGCCGGAATTGATTCTGCTCGACATTATGATGCCTGGCCTCGACGGTTACGACGTGGCCGCTATTCTCAAAGCGGACCCTCAAACCGCCAATATTCCGATCATTTTCATTACCGCGCTCAACGACATTCAGGATAAACTGAAAGCATTCGAAGCCGGGGCGGTGGATTTTGTCACCAAGCCGTTCAATCACCGCGAGCTGATCGCTCGCGTCCGAACCAACGTCGAAAACCGCCGCCTGATCCGTCAGAAAGACGAGATGATGCAGATTGCGATGGAAGACAAACGCAATTCTGCCATCGCCCGGATTGCCGGCGGGATCTCCCATAACATCAATAACATGCTCAGCACCGCCTTCGGCAACATTACTTTGCTGGAGAGTCTGTTGCAGGACAAACTCGACGACACGGCCCGCGATGCTTTTGCCGACGCTCAGAAAAGCCTGACCAGCATTCAATTGCTGGCCAAACGTTTTCTGGTGATTTCCGGACATCAGCAGCCGATCTGGCGGCAGGAAGTCAAAATGATCGATTTCGACCTGTCGAAAGTCATCGACGACTTCATTGAAAACAATCACGGCATCCAGTCCCGGGCGCAGGTGGACTATGACAACCAGGTTCGGCTCGGGACCATTGTTCATTTCGATCCCAGTCTGGTGGCGGAGTTCCTCCAGCTGATCGGCCAGGAAGCGGTCGATGCGGCCAGAGAATATGTCCATTTCCGGTTTACCACGCAGCCCGGACCGAACGGACTTCTCCAACTGGTCATGGACGTCGGCACCGATATTCAACTGGAGGACGATCTCGAGGAATTCATTTTCGAGCCGTTCGCCTTGGAAGCGGCCAGCGTCGGGTCCGGGCTGGCGTTTGCCGTCGCCCGCAACCTGATCGAGCACAACGGAGGACAGGTGGTGGCCCGGATTCCGGAAGATCATCACCGGATTGTTTTGTACGTCGATTTCGTTCCGCCGGAAACCCGGTAACGCCGGTTACCGCAGTCCGTAGGCGATGGCCAACCCGAGATCGGCGGCGGCGGCCAGACTTTCCGGTGCGATTTTGTCTATCGTGTCTTCCGACGTATGCCACCAGGAGTTATTGGGACCGTAATCGAAGTCGATCAGGTCGATGGTAGGGATGCCGCGTTCTTTGAACGGCGTATGGTCATCGGTGATATCGTCTTTGAACCATTTGACCTGCTTAGCCGTCATGCCCAGTTTAGAAGCCGCCGCGAAACAGCGTTGGGCCAAGTCGGGATCGGTGCCTTGGGGCAGGGTAATATCCAGATCGCGGTCGCCGATCATGTCGAGCAGAATCATTGCCCGGCATTGCTTCAACTCACCGCTTTTTTCCAGCGCGGCCGCATCGTGCCGACTGCCGAAAAGGCCATCGCCGTGATCGTACTCGTAAAGACTTTCTTCGCCGTCGAAAAACACGAATCGCAACGTCAGCGGCGGTTTTTTCTTAGCGGCGGCTTTGATCATAGCCAACAGCGCGCCCACGCCCGACGCGCCGTCGTTCGCGCCGACGAAATGGATATGGGAAAACATCTTTTTGGTGTCGTAGTGACAGCCGATCAGCACGAATTGCGACGTATTCCGACCCGGCACTTCGGCGATAACATTGCGGAACCGCATCTTGCCCAGCGGGGTATCGTCCTCGAAATCGTTGATTCGGGTCGTTGCGCCGAACTGCTTGGCCGTTGCGGCGATGAAATCGGCCTGTTGGGCCAGTACCGGACTGCCCGACGGACGTTCTCCGGCGTTGGCGATTTCCAGCGTATAGCGGTATGCGGTGATCGGATCAACCTGCGGAGCCGTTACTTCGCCGCCGCAGCCGCCCAATCCCAACGCGCCGAGCGTCAGAATCATTCCCGTTAAAAATTTTCGTCCGTGCCGGAACATATTTCATTTCCTCTTGTCTAAACGCCAGGGACCTGGATCTTCCTGAGATTTTTCTCCGGAAACGTGTTTTTCGCTTTTCCACCGGGCCGGGAAAATATACTCCCTTCCGGGGAAAAAGCGACTTGCGGAATGGAAAAACCGCCGGTCCCGAAGTATTTTACCGCTTTGGGCGGAAACGATTTTCCCGACAACAAGGAGAATGTTCTTATGCTGTTATATTTGTTATTGGCGGCGCCGGGTCTGATTCTGGCGCTCTGGGCTACCTGCAAAGTCAAATTTACGTTTGCCCAGTATTCCGAAGTGGGTGCTTCGTCCGGCATGACCGGCGCCGATGCCGCCCGATGCCTGCTCAACCATGCCGGCATCCACGACGTCCAGATCGAACACGCCGAAGGCTTTCTCGGCGACCACTACGATCCCACCTCGAAGACGTTGCGTCTTTCCGACGACGTTTTCGACAGTTCCAGCCTGTCGGCGATCGGGGTGGCCTGCCATGAAGCGGGTCATGCCATCCAGCATGCCAACGCCTACGGACCGCTGGCCTGGCGGTCCGGGCTGGTGCCGCTGACGCAAATCTCCTCTTACCTTTCCTATTTTATTATCATTGCCGGATTTCTGATGCAGTCGGCGTCGCTGGTGCTGGTCGGCGCGATTGTGTTCAGCGTGACCGTGCTGTTTGCGCTGGTGACGCTCCCGGTGGAGTGGGACGCCAGCGCCCGGGCCAAGAAGCTGATGGTTTCGGCGGGCATCGTTACCCAGGCGGAAGCCGACGATGCCGGGAAGGTGCTCAACGCGGCGTTCATGACTTACGTTGCCAGTGCGGTGACGGCGCTCCTGACCCTGCTTTACTATCTGATTCGAGCCGGGGTGTTCGGCGGCCGGCGCGACGACTGATTGCCCATAGTCGGCAGTTTACGTTTCCAGTAGCGGTGACGACACGGAGTGCGTTGACATCTCATTTTTACCCCGCGCTCCGACTTCGTCCCTGCTTTCTCCCTCGATTTGCGATTCAAGACGGCTTCTTTTTCCGGCGGTTGCATCCAGCAGGGAAATATGCGAAGTTGAGGATTTGCTCTTGCAATACGTCGTTAAGTGGTTACATTGAATGTCATAATGTTTTTGGGTAAAGCAGTGGGCAACGCTAAAATATAGAGTGGAAAAAAAGGTACAAAGATCTATGAAAATTACCAGTTTCTTTGCGGCCGGAATGCTGGCCGGTGCGCTGATGCTCGGGTTTGGGTGCAAATCCTCAACCGCCGGCGGCCCGATGGTCCCCGGTCCGAATGCCGATGAAATGCGGTCGATGGCGGCGATTCCGCCGGATGCCAATGCCAACGGCAACGGTTCCGGCAGCGGAATCGGCGGCAACAACGGCCAGAATGGCAATTTAGTCCCTGGCGGCGGTGAAAACCTCGGCAACAACGGCGCCTGGGAAAAGATTCCGGGACTTCATCTCGGCACCATTTATTTCGCGTTTGACTCCGATGCCATTCGCGAAAGCGAACGCGGCAAGCTCGAAGAAGCCGCCGACTACATGAAGAAAAATACCGCCGTCGGCATGATCATCGAAGGTCACTGCGACGAACGCGGCAGCGCCGAATACAACCGCGCCCTGGGCGAACGTCGCGCCCTGGCCATCCGGGCTTACCTCGTCAACCTCGGGGTTCCCGATACCCACTTCCAGACCATCAGCTATGGTTTCGAACGTCCGGCCGTGCAGGGCCACAATGAAGAAGCTTGGGCGAAGAACCGTCGCGGCGAACTCGACGGCGCCAAGATGAAGTAACTGCTTCTTTCTTTCGATATTATTATCCGGTATCCGTAACAGGGTACCGGATTTTTTTTGCCCCTTTGCCTCATTCGACATTTTCGACATTTTAGACAGTGTTCGAGCATTGTGTAAATAAACCACGAAGCTCATTTTCGACATTTTAGACACGGGTTGAGGCGATGTGTTTAAAATAGTTTATCCTTCCATTTTGGACATTTTAGACACTCCTTGAGCGTAGTGTGTAAAATAAAGCCCGAACCCCATTTTGGACATTTTAGACACTCTTTGAGCGTAGTGTGTAAAATACGTCGCAACTCATTTTCGACATTTTAGACACTGATTGAGGCATGGTGTGTAAAATGCCGCATGGAACACCGCAACGATCCGATTCATTCCGTCCTTTTTTCCGATTGTCAAAGAACCCGGCGGCAAGATACGCTCCGCCATAAAGCAGAAAACTTGTCAACATTGGAGGGAGATAAGATCGCTCAGACGCCGCTCGGCTTACTCATGGCCTGTACGGCCGGGCACATCAGTGCCTTTTTCCTCCGCTGCGCGGACTCAAACGGCGCTTGCCTACGTCCGCTGCTCCTGCGCTGCGCGCATTCCTAAGCGGACGGGCTCGCGTTGCGAGCCTA